>Ga0210040_10000161_pt1 | contig 126662 bp, 74 predicted proteins | sample CryGeyCG12114_NA_FD_185462 | JGI IMG/M metagenome (GOLD analysis project Ga0210040, IMG submission 185462) | Groundwater microbial communities from aquifer - Crystal Geyser CG19_WC_8/21/14_NA (SPAdes) (version 2) | ecosystem: Environmental > Aquatic > Deep subsurface > Groundwater | place...
CATATCGAGTTTTTTTACTTTCTCTTTCCTTTTACGATTTTTTAAATGTTTGTTATGTTTATGTGTTTATGACATTCTAGAAACTTACCGTGCGTCAGAAAATTTGTGGGTCATCGAAAATTTTCCAGGTTTTTAATTTTGCTCGTAAGAGTGAGTCTGGCCATAGGCCAGTGGGCCCGGCTAGTTGCTAATTATTAACTAATTGCAAAATTTAATAATTAAGCAATTAAATGCATATTGTGCACGAATCTAACGAAGTTGAACCATTATTAATTATTGATCTACAAATCTATTGGATCACCATATTGTTTCACCCATGAACTGATGAACTATGTAATCCCCATGTAAGTTAGTCACTATGAATAGCTTTAAAGGGGTATAAATTTAATTATTGTTTGATTGTGATTACTAACTAATTCTTGTGTATTATTTTGTTTTTTTACAGGAATCGTAGAAGAAAGTGTTACTGGCGTTCATCGCCTCTACCAATTGTCCAAAGCTTCCAAGTTAACAGTTCCTGCCATGAATGTCAATGATTCGGTGACAAAAACTAAGTTTGACAACTTGTACAGTTGCAAAGAGTCCATCATTGACAGGTACGTTTTGTAAAAATTGAATAAAAGTTAGATTAGGTCGCAAGCTGCAACAAAGTTTAATACTATCTCGACATTGTATTGGGTGTATTCTGTCTAGAAAAGATTTAGAAATAACACTATAACGTGAGTTGGAAAAAATCAAATAAATAGGTGTTAAGTAGCGTCATCTAGCGCCAGAAATTGTACGATTTTTCTTAAATTGTAGCTAATGTTCTAATCTACGCAATGCTATTCCATGTGAATTGACAAAATGGAGTTTGTATTAGCAATTTGAAAATGTAACTTTTTCTTTTCTTTTCAAGTTTGAAGCGGTCAACTGATGTGATGTTTGGTGGGAAACATGTTGTCGTATGTGGATATGGTGAAGTGGGTAAAGGCTGTTGCCAGTCTTTGAAAGGCCTTGGATGCATCGTATACGTAACAGAAATTGACCCCATTTGTGCTCTACAAGCTTGGTATGTGTACCCAATCATTATTTTCTTTACGAGTTTTTGTGTATTCAAATATGGAGTATTTATTTACTGCCTGCTGCGTACTTATGAGCCTTTTTACCCACAGTATGGACGGCTTCCGTGTCATAAAATTGAATGAGGTGGTCCGAAGTGTAGATATTGTGATAACTGCCACGGGAAATAAGAACGTGGTTACCCGTGAGTTTATGGATAAAATGAAGAATGGGTGCATTGTCTGTAATATTGGCCATTCGAACACCGAAATTGATGTGGTATGCAAAATACTGGGTGGATATTATAAGGACTTGCCCTATTAATGACTTTACTCATGGCTTTATCTTGTACGTTAATGTTTGTTTTAGGGAGGTTTACGAACTCCGGAGCTAACATGGGAGAAAGTCCGCTCACAAGTTGACCATGTAATATGGCCCGATGGAAAACGAATTATTTTGATTGCGGAAGGTCGGCTTATCAACTTGACGTGCTCCAGCATTCCATCGTTCGTGGTATCGATTACAGCCGCAACACAAGTACGTGGAATATATAAAATACAATGGTTTAAATATCCATAGTATGTGTGCCCAAGGCTATTGTAGGTTACTGGTGATTCGTGAACTAATTGTGCTTTCCTTGCTCCCAATTTTAGGCACTAGCATTGATTGAGCTCTTTAACGCTCCTGGCGGACGTTACAAAGCAGATGTGTACTTACTGCCTAAAAAAATGGGTGAGTTAGTTAGTTTTATTCAAATTATGGGATTGAAAGGCTTGTGATTTTTTATAAATGCAAATAACTAATTGCTATAAACACGCTTTTTGGGATTGCTTAGATGAATATGTGGCAAGCCTACACCTGCCAGCGTTCGACGCTCACTTGACTGAAATCTCTGATGATCAAGCCAAATATTTGGGGCTGAATAAAGCTGGTCCATTCAAGCCAAATTACTATCGGTAAGAGCTTGTATATATGCATTTATAAAAATTGTACATAAACTTGTAAATATTATTTGTGGCTGCTTTATGTTGCCTAATTCGGTCCATAATGACAATCTAACTTTCCCATGTTTTATTGTCTTGAAGGTACTGACTGATAAATCGCGGCCACTAGGTCCAAGCTTCCAATGTTCATGTTATTAAAAAAAATCGATTTGAACGATGATAGTGTGATTGTTGAATTACAGAAATAATCAAATCAGTCAAGAAACCTGTTCGAATGCTGTATTAGATATTATAAAGGACAAGTATGTCAAAATTAGACCTTTCTTCTTATAAAGCCGAGTGTCATCAACAAATCCAATGATTTCTGTATTTTTTATCGCTTCGTACTTGGTTATTTTACTTTGACACTTATGAATAAGTTCGAGTGTATGATTTTTTTTGTCAGCTGAAAGGTTTGACTGGGGATGAGTACACTTTTTATGCATGCTTTATTATTGTTATATTATTGTATATAATGTAAGTCTCACCGCTCGTATTTCGTCGGCGAGAATCACATGGAATTCCAATCTTGATGGGATTGTGTTTTAAACTTTTAATCTGTTGGTTTCTGTATGATTTTTAAAATTTCTTTCATGGCAGTACAGCATAGTGAAATATATCAATAAAAGTGTAATCATTGTTCACCTACAATGTAGAACATTTATACTGTGTTCCCTGTCTTTTCATTTTCCACTCCATACAAATACATTCAACCATGTAAACCAACACCTTATTATGGACGTCTATACTTTTAATTTTTTCTTCAGTCATCACATCAGTCGCAATAAATAGAACCGAAAAAACAATACTTTGCCTCTAGTTACATGTTACATCCCCTTTTCTTAGGCCTAAATGTTGTCACAGAATGAAAAGTAGTAGTTGAGGACCAAGGATATGTTTTATGTTTTACATTAATTGCTTGCTTAAGTACCTATATATATGAGAATTGATTTGAGGCTCCCCGGAGATAGGCAGTATGAAATTCAGTGGGCATTGTACGACGCCTCATAGTATAGACTAATACTTACTTTTCTTTCCTTTTCTTATTACATTACGTATGCGGTACTGATGCAGCGGATTAAAGTGCTTCTTCCGGTTTACATTTAGGATGGTTGCGTGCGTCTTTTTAATGCCAATGGTGGTTAGGTTGATCACAGCATTTTTAATGCATTATACACTCATAAAAATGTGTTGTTTTTCAAGTATACTATGAATTGAAATTTGGTTTCTCGGATTTCAGTGGAAAAGTAGAATATGAACTACGGGATTGATATTAGATGATGGAATTATTGCAAATATAAACAACATAATATCACAACACAAACATTTTTTATTCTCTCAATTAAATCCAAGATTGAAGCAACTAGATAATTAACTTTCATGGCATCTTATAGTTACACTATGAATGTACAAGATCCGACCATAGAAAATAAAATAAATATAAAGCATGAGACAGCTGTATACGTTTTTTTTTCTTCAAAATGCATGGACACGTCTACTTATATATTCGTACAGCGTAGAATACTGACTGGATCTGGAAAAACTTACGGGCATCATTATTATTTTCCAAGGAGTTACAACTGGAGCCAAAACAACCAATATTAATACACAAATAAGGCCACTGATGTTTTGCGTGAGCCTTCAAATTCTACTCTTAAAAAACTAGTAATACATTCATCATCATGCTAAAAACGGAAATTAAGACGGTAGTAAAACCACAATAGGTTGTTCACAAACACATACAAACAAACAATTAGTAAAATGAATTTTCACATATAAGCTATCATAGCTCTCTCAAGTTAGGAAAATGCCTCGAACACGAAAAAATCTCACATGGCATGCATTTAATTTTTTTAAATTCAGTACTATTCTACTAAACTGTCATGTTTCAAGCAAATAAAACTTTGTACATTACAAAACTAACTAAACATATATAAAGCGTATCATAGCATAATTTACTGACTGAGAGATTAAAGGTCCCATAGCGTCCATCTCATGGAATGACATAAAGATGTCACGAAACACAAAGGTTTTTTTTTCAAACCAACATAAAACACACACAAATGTTAGATTATGTACCACCATGCATTGGACATTACAAATGGTTTTTAGTTCACACATTTAAAACTGGTACAGGAGACGAGACGGAAGTACATGTCTCGTGCTCGAGTACAACAAAGATGCATACCAGTATACACCCTGATCGTGGGTCTTTTTCGGGTCAACAATCTTTCTGACTTCATTACCAACAGATGCAAAACCATTGTTAGTAGTGGTCCCGTTAAAGTCCATGTTGACAAACCGACTCAATCGGGTCCACAAGTGAGAAACTCCAGATCGAAGATTATGAGCAAATCGAACCGGGCCAAAAGCAATATGAGCAAGTTCTTGATTCTCAATGACAGCATAGGAAGAGGCCAACATATTGTCCACAACAATTGTTCCCATTTCCGTCAAAGGAGCATAAACACCTTCAGACATGTAAGCGTCCATCGCCACAATCTTTTCCACAGTGAAAGCCGACTTGTCCTCATTGAAAGCCAAAATATAGTCTCCGGTTTGAACGTCTTTAGCAAAAGTAACTTCAGCCATGATGAGGAATTCAGCAGTAGTGAGATTTCCATACAAGAAGTCTTTGCTCAAAAGTGCGGAAGGTATTCCATTCACATGCTCGTCAAAGTCCAGTGGCATCGGTCGGATTGTGTACAACAAATGAGATGGAGTCATGTTGATAACCGTCCCACTGCTACTTCTCAATGAGAAGAATTCCAAGGTTTCTGTCCGATTTTGATCCAAAAAGAGGAGTACATCACTATATACGGGCTCTCCAGTGGAAGTTATGGTCAATACTTTGTCTCCAACAGAAAGTTCAGACATTGTTCGTTTCCCAGATGGTGTGTGTACAGTAGAATTGCCGGTGAAGCAACCACCAGTTCTGGCTCCTTGGGAAGAATCTGAATAAAAAAGGAAAAAATATTTAGAATTTTTTACACAAATTCAAGTGCTGGGAATTTTTAATTGTGCATACGCAATCACAATCATTCGATTCACAGGTATGGTGCAGTACTCACAGGTATAGCTAAATCACTAAAACTGACTCATTTGTTTCGATTATACACCACTAGATGTCTCAGGGATGAAAAAATCTGGAATTTGGAAACCCGGTAAATGTGGACTACGTTATATCCTCATCCTAGCATACATGATTGCATTTTGAAAACAAGTGTGCTGTTATAATATTAGGTTTATGGTTACGAGATTCATTATGTTAGGAGTGTACAAACTAACTAACTATCGCAGGCATATGATCTTTTGTTATTTGCTCACATTTTGAAATGAGCCGGTGATGCTACCTTTGAGTCCATTATGAAGTCTCATAATCTCTAACTAAATAAAAACAAATGGGATAAAGGGAACCATTATCATCACAGTAAAGGAAATACTCTCAAGTATTGGTTTGTGTACCCAGGGCAATGATGAAAACATGATTCCTTTGGAAAAAGTCAGGTTTGGGCGGTGAGTAGAGTTGTGACAGTTCGTGACTTTAAGTCAATAACATAAGATTTCTAATTACTTTCCACAAAGAAAATCCCATTGGCACCTCATCTTTATTATTGTTGTCTGTGTCCGCAACTGAACGGGTCTTTGAATACATCTGAGCCCGCAGAAAAAGAATCAATTGCACTTATTTATTGTTTGTTCGCACTTACGAGCCGAACATAAGCTTACCACCAAAACCACTGTACTCACAATGTCGCCAAACAAATTTCCTTGTGCTGTGAAAGACTAGAGTCTAATAGGTCACTAATAATCATTTAATCCATCCTTTTAATGTCTACAGTGACTAACAGTCCCTAATGCCAACACCAATTTCATACACAATACCTTTTATGACCGCACCAAAGAAAAAATCAAGCCAACTAAAACTAACCAATAATCCTTTTGTTTTCGCTTTCCCTGTGTCCTATTTTGCATAAGCATAAGGACTCGTCCATAAAAAACATGTGCACTACAATGGCCTGATAAAATCTTTCCACTACAACAAATATCATGATGGAACACAATGATAATCATTCTAACAAAAGATGAGAACTAGATATGACTGTATCAGGCTCAGGTCTCTAATCAATCATGAGAACTTATACTAGCGCATTTAGTGAGCCAAATGTGATTTCTGTAGAAAAACTTGATAGCATCACTACTTACATTAAAGAAAGCATATTTTATGACTAACGCATGAATACTGACTGCCCTATGAAAGGATCCACTAATAAAAGAGCCCTGTTAGCACCTCAGATCATAATAATGATTAGCATCATCTCCTTTTACAATGCTCTAAGTAAATCACGATTTTACACTCCCTTTGGAAGCACCGAATTTTATCGTGTGGTCCAATAAAATGACATTTTTATGCCAATCATAAAACATACTAGTGATGTTTTGGCAAAAGCCACCACCACCATTTAACAAAACCATGACCAAATTGCTGAATGAAACCTATAAATGTGCACTTTCATCCCAGTCCCAGAGAGAAAAAAAGTAGAAAACTCAGCTCTACAACAAAACCGTCTTGTAGTACTTAACTTACTTACTTGCTATTTGCTATACAATCTTCTAAAGCTAGTTGGTTAGTTAGTTAGTTAGTTACTTTTTTTCACCAACCCAGCACATATGATGGAGTCCGTATTTTCTAATATGCATTGGTAGCAAGTAAGCACACTACTGCCTCACTCATGTATGTACAACCATAAAGGAATGCAATCACCGACCGCCACCCCACAACAATAGCAATACTAATAGCTGTAATAATGTAGAATTCAAGTGGAGAGAGATTCTTGTTTCCACCATTAAAAGAAGAAACCCCACTTTACACCTACCTGTTACCCATCCCATTAAAAACAGTTAGACCATTCTTTTGGGCTCTCTCACACTGCACATACATAATATTCCATTTAGTCCATGCACACACACACTTGTACACGGAGAATTTTTCCCCCATCATCTTGTATGCAATCATTTGTTTCACATTTCTTGCTCTGTTTGTGTGAGAGTCGAGTGTGTATTATGTTACGGTCAATTAGTCATTTTCTTGTTGTTCACTACCTCCCTTATTGTCTCTCTGCTTCTGCCTTTAAAATAGTTTCATGCGACCATGACGTTGTCATTTTCATATCAACATGCTCAACTAACTGATAAAAAAATAGGGGATATAATCTTCAATAGATTGGGAACTCATCTAGTCGGTCACAGGAAAAGTCATTCACAAGAATTTTTAGGCATCCATCAACAAAGTATTTGTCAACAAGATTTACGCGGATGTGAAAAGTTTTTTTTTCCTCCATTTTTACTATCTTTATGAGTCCTAATGATTTTTGTCATGGAGCGTGTGTGCAGGTCTGTGGTATTCATAAAGGCAATAGGAAACAAACAGGAAACTATATTCTTAATCGTACTTGAGGTATCTTAATGGTTTCAAAGAGAGGAAGTTTGTCTAGACAATTAGCAAACCATAAATCTCGAGCCATCTATGAGCTCCAGGTAACATGTGAGCAGTATGGCATTGAAAGTGTAAAATAGAACTCGTATATATTTAGAAGTCACCTTTCCTACTCAAATTGTACTCATGTGTGAGTTATAGGTTCTTTTGTGTTCATTTAATTAACCTACTTACTCACTCACTGACTTTGAACACGCTTACCCTAATTTTGATGGCCATACTTTGCATCCGAAAGCATTATTGCAACATTCCAATTTTAAGCACCTAATGGTGATTCAGACCTGAAAAGTAACCTAACACCAATAATAAATCTATACATTCGACCGCAACTGTGTTGAATACAAATGTCAGTCTATGACAAACATTCTTGTACACAGTGCCAGTTACAGCGGCATGCAAAAGTCCCTTTTTAGATGCTAACTGAAGATGAGCACCTATAGTAAATGAAGGTTTAATGATACATAAGTACTCGTGTGGTTCACTCACATACACATTTTTTCTCCACTCACGGTGCAGACACACGAAATACACAGATTAGGTTTGAGTATTCTCTCCCTCTCCAGAGGGTTATCATCGCTTCAAATCAAAGAGTAACCAAATGGACCCAACGAAAAAGAAAGAAGGCCGTTGGCTCAAGAATATAAAAAAAACTACACACCAGATGAGAGCCAAGAAACGATTCATTTCTTCTATAGACTTTAAAAGATATTAAGAACAAGAACAACCATGGCGGCTCAGTCTACCAATGGAATAGTCCCTAAGTAGTATTTTTTCATGAAAGCAACAATAATAATAATGACCACAACTAGAGTCATGATCGTATATTTTCTTTCTGCGCTCACTCCATGAGATGTGCATGTTTCACTGTGCATGTAAGTGTTCTTCCCCACTGTAGTTATCATTATGATTTGGACAATTTCCTCACTTTAGAAGAGCTCATTCTAACTAACTAAGGTGCAATGATCAAGAGCTCTATAATCTTGGGTCAATACAAGAAGGCTTATTACTATTGCAATCAATTAGGAGACACGCAAACTCCTAGTCACGATACCTTATACAATACAACATAGTCTATAGATCTATTTTTTTAAACGCACCCTTGAAAATACAAAAACAAAATTTGTTTGCTAATTTATATTATGTTGCTATAATTATGAATTTATGCAATTGTTGAGCCATAATGTAGAAAACATGCATAAGAAACCGTACATACTTTTCAACTTTTTCCTACCAAGCCTGCCATCTTATTGACTGCCATTAGTTATAGTCAGTCAATACACTGATGAAAAGGCTATTCATTTAAATGTGAATGGAAGATTCAAATCAGCGTCTATTCAGCCCTTGGGATTACTCAAAGAATGAGAGTGCACACAAACTACTATAGAATTTTTGTTCCCTTGTCCCAACGACTGGTGCACAACAAACCATCATTCAGTCTCGTGTCTCTTTCAACAGATTTCATACACAAATGATGTTGACTGCCAGGATATTCAAAGAGCAGCTATTTGTTCAAATCAATGCAGTCAAACGTAACGAGCCGTGACTATGGACGAGGGAAAAAATGTCATCCATTACATGATATAATTAGCTCAACCATTTTCTCCCATCTCAAATCCCGTGTGTAAACAAACAAACTCATGTATAGTGAGAAATGCATTCATCAATTTAGCAGCTAACAAGATGATGATAAATTCCTTCGCCGGTGGTATCATCATGATGATATCCCAGACACTTTAAAGCTTACTACAACTGCAATCTGTTTGCTTTAAACACAAGTACAGGTAGTTAAACGCCGTGCGTGTGTGCAAGTCATGCTATAGTATTTTGTGAAACCATGCAGAAAATGTGTTGGTGCAAAAAAACGGATTCTGACCTCTCAACAAGCATATTTACACACCATGTATCAGATGAGGGAATTTAATTGGAAACAAATCAATACATGAATTATGCATTAATAGTTTGTTGACTAGTTCAAATTCCTAAGTTACTTTCTACAGACAATTTTTCAAGTCAAACAGTCACTAACAAACAGGTGAAATTATCCTAGCCAGGGTGAGGATCTACTTTACCTACGTAACCCTTACTATCCAGTGAATGTGAAGTGAGGAGCCTGCATAGCTCAAAATACTTTTTTAGGCATCCCTCACACACTTTTTGCTCCCTAGTCAGTCACCAAGTCACACAGCAGGTTGCCCACCTGAACTCTCTCAGATATCATGATAACCCATTCTAACTAAAAGTATACATAGGGTTACATAAAATTTTTTTTGGATCCATTGGTATTGATAGATTTTCAAAAGGATTTCAACAAGCCACACATTACATAATTTATTGGTACGAAATTCCCTTCACCCAGTAGATATGCTGATCTCATGCCGTCCATAATGTATCTTAGCACAATTTGTTTACTTTATAAACTCACAAGTATTCATTAATCAGTTAAGCTCTCAACAATTAAGTGCCATGGATGAATCAAGTGGCAGCTTGAGCTCCTTGTGACAACAACACTTTTGTTGGGAACTATTCATCAGTCAGTTTTCTTCCAAAGTTAGTCCTTATATCCAGTGTAAGACAAAACAACCTGCTCACCTATGATGAGGATTCTTGTAGTTGAAGGACTTGAAATAATGTGAGCATGAGTAGACTCAGACAGGTAAACGAATTTCCCTGGGGTTCAACAATGATGCATTTTTTATCTACCATAGTACGATGATGATAACCAAAAAAAATGGAGAATAATTTCTATTCAAGTGAAATGCCAAGGAGAATACCATGCGAAACATTAAATGAACAGCAGTCATTGTGTAAATCTGAAAGAGTGTGCGTTGAATACATCTCTACATAATGGCAGGCATGTCAATTGTAAATTATTCCTAGTGATGTTTTGAACTCAACTTGGGTGTCACAACTGATATTTTTATAGGAAAAAATATATATTCACTTCCCTTGCATATTTTTCATGTCCTTGATTCATGTAGATGAGAACCAAGCTTGTTTGCATGTTCAAACTATTTAGCATCAGTAGCTAGCTACCCTTTGTATGCAAAAGTGGAAAAGAACCAGTTCATATGAGTTCATATGGCATAAAGAAAAGAAGATGGATTATCATTATGAACATAAGTCTGGCACAATGGAGAAAAAAACGTCTTGCCTCAATGTTTGCATATTAAGTAGACAACTGGCCCAGGCACCCAGTAGTTGCAGCAGCAGTAGCATTCTCTCACTCACAGTCAAAATACTTTGTCCACAACATTAGTTAGTCTCAGTCAGTCAGAGTATACATGTGGTGAGATGCAAAATCCTTTGTTTTATCTACTGGATATTCCATGATCTGGCTACACACTGCTTCTATACAACATTTTAGAGTTAATTCCTTAAATTTTTACTCAAATTATGATGCTCTGGGTCTTGTAGCTTTCTACTTGTTCCCATACTTTACATTTAGGATGCGATGCATATCTTAACACAAAATTACAGTATACTGTACACCTTGCTACGCACAAGTTGGAGAGCTCGTTAGCATTACCATGAATAAAAAAGGTGTTTATCCAGATAACTGTGATATATTTTTCGCTAAGAAATCTAAAATCAGGTAGAACTAACTAATTTCCAACTAGGAACTTAATTAGCCAAATCCATATTGCCATTTTGTACGCAATATGAATCATTACAGCTATTTGTCGATTTACATTGTTAGTGTTGCCTTCATAACACAATAGCGTTGATTCCTACTTGTATTGCTTAGCTGTAGCTTGTAAAAGGATTCATATGTCGTGCGACAACAACAACAAGGCCTTTCTTTTTGGACAGACATGCACAACACGATGCGTAATAATAATATATTAGGAGGATGCCTTTTACCAGAATGGAACCACAGCAGCATCATATAAACACAAACTGGCTCACTAACTAACTACTAACTATAGCCACTAGCAGACAAATACTACATTACATCTCGGCTGACAAATACGTGTTCATATAATCTATTCGCTTTACTACTAGTCTCATCCCTGCAAGTTCAAAAATCAGAGAGAGTCTTTTGAACACCTATCCTACACACTCAAGATCTCTATATATGCATTCTTCTCTCTTACACACATCCGAAGCAATGTATAGCTAGCTAGTTATAGTTAGTTGTTTAGGAAGGGTGCTCGTCATCATGGATCTGATCATTCCAACACATCTCCCACTTTATATGCATCAGGTAGACCAAGAAAATGAATCCTGCAATACAGTCTCACAAGGAATCCTACTAACTAACTAACTAACTGGTTAGCTAACTAGCTAACTAACAAAACCTTCTTCCTTACCTAACCCGCTCACATTATATGATTCTTCCTATTTTTTTAGCATGGACACATTCCCTCCGTCCACTGTGCTCCATTACAGTTCCCATGTTTATATAGCTGACCTGGTGAGCTATTCAAAAAAAGCACCCACAACAACAAATCGCTATTGCATTCATAGTCAACTAACTATAGTTACTTGTTGGAAAAAGGTTCATCCTGCATGTTATAGACCTGCCCTGCCTTGCCTCCATTTTGCCACCCTTCACAGCTCACCACGCAATCGCCGTGTGTAGTTTGTACGTAATATGGACGTTACCTAGCCCTTTCATTTTTTGGATCGTTTGAATGAGCGGGAGGAATCCTTTTGCTAACTAACTAAGATCCCTCCAGTTAACGAAAACGAATGATTGTGATTCGCAGTTAGTTTAAAACGAATATTATACACAAATGAAATATACCTGATTTCACAGAACAATGGATATGAGCTCGAGATTCATAGTAAACCCAATCGAATCCAGCTTCCACAGCCAATCGCGCCAACATTCCGTACTTGGATCTATCCTTGTCTGACGTCGTGATGTCCACCGCACGACCTTCATAATGCAACGAGTTGGGGGCATGGAAATTTTCTTCGTCCCACGCTTCAATCACTCGAAGTTTCACTCCGGGCCATTGGTTCATCACAGAAATTGCCAATGTGTTCAACTTTTCTCGACATCGCTGAAATTGAAAACAAATTAACTTAGTTCCTTTCAAAGTCAATTAATTTTAGGACAACAAGCGTATTATTACACAGGCAGAAAGCAGAACGAAACTAGTTTGCTTGAATTACTAACCAACCAGCTAACTAAATTCCGCTATTTCATTCGCACCTTCGTAGTTGCTTGTCAAACAACGATTGATAATTACAAATTATCAAGATAGCTTCCGTTTGTTCTCACAGCCAATGAGAGTCAATAGAATGAAGACAAATTATTTAAAAAATTGCGCATAAGATAAATCGATTGCTAACTTAACTTAAAAGCCAACTAACGATGAACTAAAGGAAAATTGAGCGATGGCTCCTGACAAAGGTGTGAGGAGGACAGATAAACTAATGGGTAATGACATTAAATATGTGTGTGTGGCGTGAGAGTATGGCAGTCATAAAGGGAAAAGGACTTCACAGGTCTCCTTTTTTTCTGCTTCAGTTCAACCATTAAAAAGAAAAAAAATTTAAGTTGTTTAGAAGGGTTTAGAGTGTTTTCTATGTACACATGTTTAAAAACTTCACGGAGGTTCTTCCTGATGCTCATCATCCAATTAAAAGTCATTTGTCCTAATCAGAGCTCACTACATTTCTCGATTTTACTAACTACTTGTTAATACTGGGTGAGCAAACAAGAAACTGGATTATTAGCTGGTTAGTTCGTTATATATTTTTTATGACCATGAAAACTAACTTGTGTGTTTTAGTGTGTGGGCAACCACCATCTAGTTAAACCTACATGTTTTGTTCTTCTTATCTAGTGGCTATGAACAGGGGGAAAAGACTTTTTTTAGGCTCCTGCTTGCCGTGTTTGCTCAACCGATACATGATACCCTAAGTACATTCAAGATTTATTCTGTCGTTATGACAATTAGTAAGATATCTTATCATCTACAAAAGCATTCCGCATAGTGCACTCTGTCAGTCATTCCAGCCGAAATTCTCTTTCGAATCCTGAGTTTAAGAGTTTTGAGCCTTATTTGAGGAGATATCTGTTGTTTGCTAATCCTCCTGCTCCGTTTAATATTAGTTTCTAATAGGTGCGAACACGACATAAAAAGTGATCTGAAACCTTTCATTACCAAAACCATAATAATGGTTTTAGGTTTTTTGTGATTTTTTTTACTTGTTTGCGCCATTTCTTCGTGTGCCGTTTTACCTCACCCTTGTTCATTTTAAGTGACCGTAACGACTTTTGAAAAACCACCCTAACAAATCTCCTACCACCATGACACCCTATAGTAAACTTACTAACTAGCTAACTGCAGCACAAATTTTATTTTCCGTCTGCTCCCACACTTTAGACTTTGAAGATTCTTGTACATACGAATGCGATGCAGGCTCCTGTACTTATACCTTGTGCGCAAAAAGGAGGTAAATTTTATCCTATCCTACTACACAAATTTAACACACACAGGACAGGAAAAATTTACCTCCTTTTTCCGCACAAGGTATACCTAAACCTTGGTTCATTAGATGTAGCATAAATATGAAATGACAGGAAGTGGACAACATGCCTACCTCTAAAGTTTAAAAAAGTAAAACAACAAGGGTTCATTGCAACCTGCACCCAACAGTAAAGGTATGCTTGAGCCAAGGTGCCGTGTGAATGACTAAAGAATCCTATTTTACTCCAAAAAAAATTCTTTTTGTGACTCCCATTATTATTATCATTACCACTGCATCATCACTACACACAAAGTGGTGTGGTAATACGTAACGTACGAAGGATGCCCCTTCAAGAATGTATACTGACTGATCATAAAACTTGGATTTTTCTGTATGTGCGGTGGAGAAAATACTTGTGGTTTCCTGCATGGTGTTAAATACAGAAAGTTTAAAGACGACCAAGTCAAGAAAAAATCCTAAGTACCTGGTTCTCTTTCCTGTAGGTCATTTCATCATCATGGCCATGCTTGCCACAATTTAAAGTGGGCTTGTTAGAATTATATTCTTAGCAACGTAAGTACATTTCAAGTAGTTGAACTCAAAGGATGAATAAAGAAGAGTAGTAATAAGTACTTGTTTAACCATATAGTCACCAAAGATGGTTAGTTAGTAAGTTAGCTAGTGTTATGACCCAAAGGACGGACTCCAGCTGTGTCTATTTGCAAACTGTATAGAAGATGGGTTATCAAAGAGCTGTTCTGGAGTTGTAAAATCCTGTAAAAGACCAACACAAGAAAGAGACTCCCTGCCGGTCCACATCTTGTAACAGCAACTGACTTTCTTTCAATAGTGATGAGGGAGCCTTTCCGCCAAAACACCCATTTTTTACGCAAAACGACCCATAGGCTAGCTTTAGTGCATTTTTCAAAGGGATTAGATAATATGTGTGTATAGGTATTATAATTCTGTTGCATCTATGCTTGAATCAAACTAATGTTGGCGAAATAGGAGAACATGAAATTGGGCAGTAATAATAATTGCTCTCATTGATTAATTGACTTGGCTAGACAAATTCCATTGATCACAAAAGACGAGCAAACTCGCACCTAAGTAATATATGGAAAACCATCTGCAGGGAAAATGAATGGAAATGAAACCATTATTATGTTTTCTATGCATGGTAACAATAGAAAGGATGTCACCCATACTTGACCATTTTGTAGTGGCCAAAAAGAACACAACATGTTCACTCTAAATATTTACAGTCCCCAGTTCAAAATGTGACTTTCATTCATTTCTTTCATTCATCCGTGGACTTGTGAACGTAAAAACTTGTGAAACCATTAGTTCCATTAGCTTTCCTATATACATGATCTGCATATGGACTTGTAACTAACTAACCAACTGAACCGACTATATCCAGCTTTCGATTTCAATGGGAGCAATTTGGTAGACCAGAACACCAGAGTCGCTGCACCCATGAGAGTCATTGAGTTTCTACAAAATTCCTCACATAATTCTTGTAAAGCCAAAAACTCCGTGAAGTCAGGAATGTCCTGCTCAATCATAGGCGTGGTTCACGTATGCCATTTTTATTTCCTCAAAGGAAAAGCATAGAGGCAGGCTTCCTCTTTAGTCCCAACTGAGACTTGTATTTGTATACCAGTCTGTCACTCATGTTGAAAAATTGTGAACGTCTTGAAAAACACAAACTAATTGTATACTAATTCGGACGAGGGAAAGAAAGTACTATTTAGCATATAATAAACTACTAATATTGACAATTGATTGCGAATTAATTGAAAAGTAAATCTATAAATATACTGCCGGGTAGGAAATGAAATTGGAGCAAGACGAGAACGGAAGGGTAGAAATTTCTCAGAAATTCCTTATGGGTAAGATGCATAAATTTGAAATTGACATGCATAATAGTCCTCAAATGTGAGCACATAATATTGATTAGTTGAGGATGCACATATGGAAGAATGTGCATTCTAGCGGTAGTTTTAACAATAACAAACCACAGCACCACACACATGCATACAATATAGTCCGTAAGTAATCCAGGAGGCGAGTGAGTGTATATGTGGAAAATTTGAGGAGTATACAAGCGATTCACACAGGTACGATCGAGAGTGAGTGTAGTCGTGGCTTTTACTCACAGACTGTATATAATATGCATTCACTCAAGTTTTAGCCAGTTAACTCAACCTGATTGACGGATGGAAGGAGAAAATATTTTGAAAAGTTGACAGCCGAAAGACGAATGACATTTATCCAACTGTTGATCCATAGAGGAGCAGGTATGCATGCAAGAGAAGAGAAAAGGACTCATCAACATTATATCCCACAAACATAAGGGACGTATTCATTTGGAAACATGGGAACAAATAGGATAAGTAGACCGCCTTCAAAAGTCCATTCATCCAGGAAAGTCAGTGAGAAGGAAAAACTCATTTCTTTGTAAAAACATCTCCCCTCAATTCTATTGTCTCTCCATACGTTAGCGCCCTGTTTGACGTTTGTCATAAATATTTCAAAACATTATGAATAACATGAACATGATATGACTTATCGTTCTCACTCAATACGCTAACCAGCCACAATTTTCACTACTGTGGAATTCCAATTCATTTTTTTTTCTATCCACAAATTCCTGTTCACATTTTTGGCCTATAAATACATTTGACTAACTAACTAACTAACTAAAGAACAAAATTAATCTACTTTCTCGAAATATAATTCACTGTCAAAATATAGCCATAATGACCACAACAAATTCACTAAGGTACTCAATGCCGATTAGGAGCTACCTCATCATCTCCATTTCATTCATTCCAGTGTCACCCAGATGTAACTTTAGGATCCATCAATCATCATATGATGATTTTATCCCTCCCAAAACATCTCATTGAGAGTAGTAGATAAGGCCCTGTTAAGTGAATAATAGCAATTTTTCTCCCACTCACTAACTAATGCAGTTACCGTAGTTTCCATTTGTTTACTTGGACTGTAAGAGCTACGGTAAATTAAAAAATAAATTACATTCCTTCCATCAAAATGACATTCACATTTAAAACCATCAAGCGTTGTACAAAAGATGGCGAATGCTTCAAATATTTAAGTTAAATGTATTGAACACTAAAGATCGATAATAGATCACTCACTGGCCATAAGTTTTCACGTTTTTTATGCTCCCTGTCAGTCTGATAAAGAATGACATGATGTTATTAGAGTATTTCCCCTTATCACCGGAAATATTATGATAGATGTTGCATTTTAGGATGAAAAGGTAAATAATACATGTAAGTTCTCATTAGGCCTTTTCCCTACTCCTATAGAGTGTAAAACAAGCAAAACTCGTAATCACTTTTTCTATATTTATTGCTCATTTGAGACGTTCAAGATCTTTTAAGTCATATCGCATTTTTCTCCGTGGTGAGCGTAAAACGTGGTACAAACATATTAGATGCACTCACTGAGAGAGACGAAGAAAAAGGGGGAAAAAGAGGTAGGGGCTCTTTCCCTATACTGTATAGTACATGCATAAACGCATTGTTTACCCAAAATATTTTGAATCTTGCTTGTCTCTTTTCTGTGTACGCAACGTCCGTTCAAAAGTACGTTCGTCCCACCACCACACTTTCTTATCTCATTTTTTCCTCCGTTCTCACACTATATTGGAGTTAAAAGCATGAGCATAGCATGAGCATTTAACTAGTCAGTCCCTTGTCTTTTGTTGTCTAGGAGTTCTAGTAGATAGAAGAAACTTTTATTGCATGTATAAATCTTTTTACTACTCATCAGTCAGTCACAAAAGGTTTCGTCACTGGACCACAATGAGCAACATACCTGGTCAGTTAAATACTTAAGTAACTCGCTAAGCGTTTCACAATGGGCTATCTCTTGCTCACATTAACATTGTTAGCAGCTACACAGATCCCATATCTGGTGTCTCTACAGTGCCTTCAGGTTACCTTCAGTCATTACATTCTAACTTGTAGTATGAGAACCAAACCAGAGCTACCACCTTGTTAACTACGCTCACTTAAAGGCTTCCAAAAACCATGTATCTTACATAATATCTAGGAATCAAAACTTGGGAAAAAGCCCATAAGGCCTCAAATGTATTTCCAGCCCATAAAATGACTTTTTTTTTAAACACTGGAAAAATATGTTCCTAACTGTTTAACTAATTCAGATCAGCATATAAATGTATGTGAAAACGAATAAATTCCTAGTAAAACATTGGTTTCTAGTATTATTAACTACTTACACAGCATTATAGTTACTTAGTATAGTCCGAGCACGTTGATAGCAAGTTTTTTCCCTTCTTATTCAAGTTTTCATCAGGTATGCAGTTGGACTTGTAAAAAGCGCTTCCAGCACTAGCACCTAGGATTTACGTGTTCCATGACTCACATGAGTAGTGACTAGTAGTGTATATTTTGATCTTTCCAAGTGAAAAATGACATGAAGCTTGTTGTTTTTCTACTTGATTTCTTCCCTTTCATCTTCCCATGTGCTCAGCAATTAGAGATATCCGGCAGCCCTGCATTCCTATACATACAGAGCCCACCACCCTTAGTTAGTTAGTTTTCAGGAACCAGGAGTGACTGACTGACTGTATACCTAGTTAAATGACTGACCGACTGATTATCATCATCATGATTACAAGGTGGCTCTACAGAATCCTGCCTGACTATGATGATAGTCGTTCATGGTCAGCATCTCTCCGTGTACAGTTTTTATAGTAGTTAAAGTATAGTATGCATACGGAGAGAGAGAGAGAGGAGAGAGAGAGAAAAAAATACAAGATGGATGGATAATGGATGAATATTATGTTGAACAAGAACGGCACAGTATCTATATAATGCTGTTCCTTGTTTATTGTCCATGTAACAAAGCGCATAGAGCACTGCCCCTACTATAGTAGTGCAACTGTAAAGAATGCAATCATTGAAATAAACCATATGGGGCCTATCGCTCTCCTCATTCTTGGTGGCTGCCAAAGGAGAAACGAAACCCATGTTGGATTCTTTTACTCCTGCACGAGCACTAAATAAAAAGAAAGGCTCTTTTTTCTAGTCTCAAAGATGTTATTGTAAGGCCAAACAACTTATAGTTGCTGGTTACCTGGAAACGGATTTAAAGTTTCTTGCATGCTACCGCACCGGATAAATAAACAAATATTGCCAAAAAATACAAACTTTAGCATGGAAATTAAATTGTTTTGAAAAAATGTGAATTAAAAGGTATTCTCAGTTTTAAATCAGGTTGAGGGAAAAATTACATAGGAAAGGCAGAAAAGATCTAGTGGATAAAAACATATTTTTTTTACTCGGCACGTCAAACTTGTTTTACTGACTGCACTCAAATCCTGTGACAGTTTCCAGTATGTAAGTAGTACAACAAGAGATTATTCCCTATTAATACGAGATAATAAGGGGAAAATGATCAGTCAAACAGCATCGTCTCCCAAAATGATTTTGACATTAATCCATATAAAAGCTGGTACATTATTTCTTCTTGAGTGGCATCATCATCTTACTCGTAATCCAACAATAATTCACTGCTCAAAAATTTAACATTTGCTCATATCTCAATCTACATCAAGACATACAGTTTTGGTCACTCACAGGTGTGTGTTACCTATTGAGAGAAAAGTATTGGAAATTCCCAAAAAAAAAGCTCATTATTATTATGAGCCTGGTAAAAAGGATGATTCAGAAGCCACTGTGATAATTAGGTCAACAATGTGAGCCAATAAATCTGCCTAAAATGCTCAGGTGAGAGCTAAGTAACCGCAAAGTTGCATTCAAGTTCAACTTAAGGTGACCAAAAACGTTCACACGATGTCAGCAGTAAATCAAAATAAAAGCATAAAACAACAGGTCAAGAGCTCACACAACAGTAGTGTAGTGGTAATAACAATCATAGTCATAATAATGATGGCAATAATAATGTCTCGTATATAGTTAGTCAGTCAGTCAGTCAGTTAGTTAGCTAGCTAGTAGTTACCAGAGTCATATGATATACAAATACAAATGTGTACTATTCGAGCTTGTGAGAGACTACGGGAGTCGTTCCTTAAGGGACGAGAACGGTAAAAGGCATATAGAGCGGACGAGGACACCCATACTCAGTTTTAGGTGTGCCGCGTTTGCGTACCTTCGTTACTTGCATCAAGTTTGGGTGGGTCGTAAACTACTGAAGTTAAACTACAGAGTCAGTCACCAAGAGTTGAGTGAAAAACTTTTCTAACTCAAAGTCACTCGCCCTATTGAGTGCAATAAATGCTCAATGATTTTTCAATTTATGGAGAGGAAACAAAAAGTGGGGGACTCATGAGAGGCCTTCGGGAACAAAAGCTCGTGTACTGCTTTCGTAGCCAGTCACAATGTTGACATAGTCCTACATCTTGTAAAAGAAAGAATTATTACCTGGGAACAACACAAGAGAGGGTAAATTATATGTCATCAGCTTTAGAGTCATTAACGTGGAAATAGGTGTATATGCTAGTACAAAGAGTTGCTCATTCCAAAACCATAATGGCAGTAGTTAGATCCTCATTATGACATTTTTTGTCACTCAAGAGTCAAGAATATAGAAAATACCGATGCCAAATCCTGTAGTAGTTTTGCTAACTCATGGGTATGGATATTATGTTTTTAATGATGCAGCATGCGTATTGTTATAGTTAACTGGTATTTTATACAAAATTTTAAGCAGTACGTGGTATACGAGAGCTTTTAATTGGTCGGTTAGTTAGTTAGCTACAGGAATTAAAAATTAAGTAAACACCGTGGTGTGATGGGGTATGTATGTAAAGTGTCCTTGTTTCTTTCAGTTAGTTAGTTAGTCAGGCAGCGATCAAACGATCCATTTGCCGGGAGCCGTTTGTTTATGTGTACATATATATGCATGACTATCTGGTTTACTTAAATGGATTATCCATTCTTTTCCAAAGTGAGTTGGTTCCTTATTATTATTATGCTATTATTATGATTACATGGTAAAGGTGCTCAAAGGTAGTTAAATGATCGTTGACAAAAGGTAATAAGGGGACCATAAAAAGTCCCATGTCTTTTTACTCACGACACCTCTGCCTGGAGCAATACAGTGGTTTTTGGTGAACAAGCATGCACCATAGAATCCCACGTTCCCACGCCTTTTCCGATTTATTGGCCGCCATGCTGTTTGTCCACCGTTCCTACATGCACTAAATGAAATGCCGCGCACCTTAATTTATGATATGCTTTTTTTTTCAGAGTCAACTCTCCTTCTTCCTAGCTATGGGTGTTATCCTACCAATCTCTTCAGCATAGGTCAGAGCTGCGCGAATCAAAAGATTTCATTTTCTGCATACCCATTTAAACAGCAATGACTTGAAATTTATTTTTTTATTACTGGGCCTCTAGCATTAATCATCATCAAAATATGAACACTTTTTTTTCAACGGACAAAACAACGACGAAAGCGAGGACACTGGGAGGAGAAATTGAGGCTCAGGAATTGTCAAAATGTGTGTCCAGTTAGGTGACTGTAGTGGGACCATTGACTACATAGATATATATGAATAGGTGTGCCACCCTCTAAGGCTCCTGCTGGGTCCTCCGTCCTTTGCTCATTTCGATTTGGAATTGCCGAAACAAATCAAAGAGTGAGACTCACTCTCCAAAAAAAAACATACATGGCTGGCTGCTCCGTGTACACACTACACAGAAAGCGGATGAATTGTTATGAGCTCGATCCCATTAGCTAGTTAGTATTATGATATAAGTTGAGCTTTGACTCTATATATCCATTGTGTATGCATTAGTGAATCACATTCGTGTGCATACAAGCTCATCATATGAATGCGGACGAATAGGAAGAGACAAGTTGCAGGAAAAAGGTAAAGTTCAAGTAAACCATAGCCCGTCTAGGTGACCATCATATACTGTATACTGTGAGCAGCGAGTATTAGTCAGTCATCTTATATAGTTAGTTAGTGAGCTAGCAATGGACAAAGGTATGAGTAAAAGCTAAAGGTTTTCAGTCCCATACATAATGCTTTTCATAAGTTTTTGGTGATGGTTTGTTGTCTCTTGTATGGACACTGGGCACATTCCATTCCTCCACTCACTTACTCGCAGTCAACCAGCCACTCAGTCCGTCAAACATTTAGACATATACTCATGCAACAACATACAACAACAATGCATACACAAACATAGAAAACAAACCCAAAATAAAGAGCAGCCATAGGTTTTTGGGGTTCACGCAGGTAGATCATCCTTTCAAGTTACAAGAAATGAGTGAAAAGCCGATGAAGGTGCAATAATCGTAATTTTCTCTCTCTCAAAAAGTCAACACTGAGTGACTGACTGAAAGAGAGTACGAGCCTAGTTCCCACGCCTCAAACTCTTGGACCCACATATAGCGTATACCTGACCAGTATATAGCTGTTCATTGGACTCAATGTCCATAGAGATACTCAGGGTTACAGGACAAGAAAACTGTCTATTCCAGTAGTATATAGGATGAAAACAAGTGAATGGCACAAAGACCGTGCCTGCCTATGGTCAGTCAGAACGTTTAGCATTGTTTGACCAAAGAGTACTGATGAGTTGTGTCAACTCATAAAACTGCAGTCCCGTTCTATCCATCTTTGGCATTCATGAGATATATACACAAGACAGATGATTATTGCACATCATCACTAGTTTACGACACCTAATCAACTCTTCTTTTCAACGATAGATTATCTCTTCCTTTATCCATGGATTTCCCACACATTTCCTCCCTTTTTTCTTGCACAAGTCAATATAATCCGTTTTTATGGTGTTTTAGTTGATGAAATCATTCACAATCCTCAGCGTTTGTGTGTGAACCTAATGGATGAATTACAAGACATTGATTGGGGAACCTTGAAACTTTCTGACATTTTGGAATACACAGCTAATATCGAAATATGGGACATGAGCCTGGGAACTAATTCATATAGGCAACTAACTATAATAAATGGGAATGAAATTTTGCAAAATTATGTCAAATCTATGAATTCAAAACATGAGTTTAGTCATATAAAAGAAAAATTAGTGCATATTTAGTATGTCTTCTCCTAACTATGCACACGGAGATGATATACCACAATGGTTATGGATTGTGACTTGAATCATATCACTACTCTATTCTTCTGTTGATGGATCCTAATCTGAGTCAAGTTGACGAGACTTAAAGGACCCTTTAAAGATCCTTCTCTTCTGAAACACACACCTACCCCCCTAAATCGATCTCCATTCTCATGTAACATGAAATGCATTAAGACGGCAGGGGTAGCACACACACACACACACTACAATACACACACACAATATGTCATAATAATAATATACCCAAGTCTGCAGGTCAGGGGTGGTAAAACCGCATATTTATACACGATTTATATGAAGCTACTACAGAGGTACAAAAAAAGGAAAAAGACTGACACACTCACAGTCAGTCACTAGGTCTATTCATCACCCTTTTAGACTCTTTTCTTTTAAAAGAGTGAGTGAGTGCATAGGGCGAGCTTTAATGCATTATTATTCCTGTTATTATTATTATCAGATGATACTATGTGCATGTCACATAGCGTAATACAATATCGTCTGTGCACATGGTAAGTTTCATAGCTTCAGAAATGTCTAACGAACGTTCGTTACTATAATCATGCCTTGGGAAATCTTGTATGAGTGTAGGTAACCCATTAGTTGGTGCAAGGATTCTAAGTGGTTAAACAATAGTCCAAATTGAAATGATTTGTTTCATTGGTTAGTGTAATTATGTTTGTTATTTTAGACAAATGGGTCAATGTATTATTGATGAGATATAGATCAAAATTTTCCGGATTTCAAATTCCTCATTCTTGGCATGAACAATAAAAACACAGAGATTGTATTACCAAAGGTTGCACGTGAGACGCCACATGTGAGGAACCCATTTTAAAAGTCACCAAGTATCCAGTGAGTGTATTATGTATGTAGGTATAAAGAAAAAGGAGAATGATCCAATACGTAGACCTTTTGTCCTTTTATCGGTCACATAGCCAATTGCTGATTTGTAAATCAAGCCTAAACGATCTATCCGTGACAAATTCAATGTTTACCCTCACAATAGAGATAAATCAACAAAGTCAAAGCGGTTATTGCTGGACAAAGAGTGGCACCAAATAATTCATACATAATATCCCCATATTTACATTTTAGACAAACTATGTAATCACTCATCAATCCACTTAATTTGCAATCATAGATGTTTAGATACATTTTTACCATTTAATCTATTAGTCATGTCATTATATTTCTTGTTAGCTAGGAATTGTCGAGAATTTTTGTGATTCATATTTCACACTCAAGTGTTACACTACAAATGACTGCCATCGAATTTAAAAATATTGCATCTCCTCACACGTTCACTTTTTACAAGTGGAAAATCCTATAGTTGTCTCCACCTTAGGGTATGATTGTGCACTTTCAATCTAATTTATATTCCATTTTGGCAACACATTAATTATATGAATGAAAGTGATTACATCATCTCCAATTAGTCATTCTACATCAATCAAGTAGACGTCAAAACCGACACACACACACCAGCCCAAATACAGAGGAGCAAATAATATCAGCAGCTGATACTGTGGATGAGCCCAAAAATGACTGGCACTCATACATTCTCATGCACACAACAAATAAATGACTGATTGAGAGCTACATACGTACTGGAACTCCCTTTTTACAGCTTGCTATTCACTCTATAAATCATACAAGATTCATCCATGATTTGATAACTAACTAACTAGTTCTAAAGAATAGAGCAACTTTTATGCATTCTTGTGGGCAATAATAATTTCCCTTTTGAGTTCATGAATGGTGTCCACATTTGATAATGCTACTGACTAAAAACTACGTAACCAAATAAGACCCATGCTACCATATTCAACTGTCGTTTGTATGCCCTATGCTTCTGGAAACATGTTAGACAGTTTTATATACCTTGTGTGAGTTTCCATTGACTTGGAAAAATGTGCACCATGTGCATACATGGATATATACGACATGGGTGAGGGGAAAAGCTTCCATTCTTACACGGATGAGAATCAAATAATGATACACTGCTGATAAGACTCGTTATTGACATTCAGCCGTGCAATGTGGACACTATGTCGCTACTAGATGTGATAACGACAAGAAAGAAACCAAGAGCTATGGCCACTTCATTTTTGGATCACAGTCCAGTCCACAAACCACATGTATCATCAAAAATGCTATGCCCATGAACTCAACTAGTTTGTTTTTCTTTCCAGGACATAAAAAACTTTTAAACATCCTGTCCATAATTCCGCAGGTACAATTAAAACCCTTTCCAAATGAGTATCCAGTCCAAATTGTAATATAAACAAGCTAATAAAACCCACTTGCTAATTAAAACAATTTGTTCAACACCTACTACATTCCACACGGAGCCTGTATAAATACTTGGAATTTATGAAACATGCAATGCATGCTTGTCTATTGAATTCCAGCCAATCCAACATGGCAGAGAAGACGATAACTAACTAACTAACTAACTAACCCTATGAAACATTAGCATTAAATGCAGAAAAGCCATGTGGTTTTGAATATATGATAAGTTTCAACTCACCTGACTCATGAGCCTATCAGCACCAGTTCCCTCATCATCTCTAAAAATAATAGCCTTATTGTAGTTGGGCACTAAAGACTTGAACCGATGGTGGTCTCGGGTAATTCTACCTTCCGTGATACCTGAGGACGACAACGTGCTTTCAGCCACATTCGGGACATGTTGCTTGTAGACCAAGGGAGTGAGTTTTCGGGGCGCTCTTCGCCTGCCGGCTCCACGACCAGGACCACAGGCACAACTGGAGCCGATCAATAGGAGCACGCAAAATAGCACAAGGCCTACTTGGACGCGTCCAGAACTGGCCCAGGAGGACTTTTGGCGACCACTGCTCTCACTGGATGAACTAGATTGACACGAATGGGATCCATGGAAGTGGGGACTCTCATGGTAGCTCTCATCATAAGACTTGGTACAACACATGGTGCATGGGATTGCCATGGAACTGCTAGACTTACACTTAGTATCACTTTGAACAAGATCCAAGGATTTGAAGTTTGAGTTTTTGACCGGTTGATTGCTTTTACGCTCTGTGGAGTTACTCGTACCGGGGGATTCCAAATTGGAAATGATACGCCAAAGGCCAAGAGCTAAGCTGCGCGAATAAATGTTTCCAAACTCCATGAGGTTGTTCACAAGGGTACAAGGGGACAACAAAATTGTCTCACATTGGACGGTGTCAGGTTTCACGGTACCAATGTTTTGCATACCAACTTCCGCAATCATTTTCAATGCTCCGAGTCTCACACCACCTCACTCCAGTTAGTGTAGAGCATATGCACGTAAAGTTCTTGTTTGTAGTTTGATTATGATAATTAGTGTTGTCAAATCTAAATAATCCTTTTACACCGTCCCCATATGTAGTATGCACTATTAAATACCAAGTATTATAGGTAGATAGTTAGTAGTGTTCATGCACTCGTTTTGTTTACACTTATATATACTGTCACCAAATGGATTTTTATTGGATTCTGAAGAATTATGTCCACTTAGTTGGAAAACTTTATTTGCTATATGAGGGACGCTTGGGGAAATGTGAAAATAATTAACGGGCTCGAAATGCACGAGAGAGAGAAAAAAAGATGTGTCCACTATTTTTCACTGGGTGAGACAAGATTCTCATGTCACCGTCACTCAAGTCCGTCACCACGATGAATAAACAGAAAGAGCAACTTTGGGATGGGAAAAAGAAGACCATTTTCTAAGAGGCCAAAAACAGTGCATCTTCACAGGACTGTATACTGAACAGGCTACAGGCAAGTCTGTCTGTGTAATGCATGTACTGATGTTCCCTATGTCTTTTAGTACTGTGTACAACATGGGATAAGGTTCTAATGTGGATCTTGACAAGGGGTATCACCACCACAACACTTGGTTTTCATAATATGTTATGTTTAGGTACTCAACTCAAGCTCGTTCAGTGGGTCTAAGTTAGTTAGTTAGCTCATTTTAGGCTTAAAATCCTATACTACTTGAGTTTAAGGTAAAAGAAAAAAGTTTCAGTGCATCTCTAACACCAACTAACTAAATACTACTGCTATACTTTTATTATGGCCACTTACCAACTTTTGTGCATCATTGCATCTGGGTTTCTTGAGATGCAAAGTTGAAAGTGAAAATGCATGGATGAAATGCATAGGAATATAGAGTATGAATTTTTGCATGGAATTTGTTTTATTACAAAGTTGGGACAGTTTAATCCAAATTATACGGATTTAATGGATATGATTTTCAATAATTGTGTTGGCATATTTGAGGATGTAAAGGGCAAAAAATTGAGCACTAGATGACAATTACTGGAACAGTTATATTGATCATTTAATATGCCAAATCCGGGTGCAAACTGATAGCATAAAGAATGATTAATGGTTCTGTTTTCTAGCTTGTGTCACGGAGATCACAGATTTTTCTTGGAATTGAGATCCAAATTGATCCTATATATTTTGTATTCCAATTGGACATTCCTTTGTTAGGAATTAAGAAATGATTCTTTTCAGGATATTTGATCTTTGAATCTTGGAAGATTTGAAGACTTGGAGCCTTAGTAATGACTATTTAATATTGGACAATCAGGGCGATTTAATTTTATTGATTTGGCTCTCACGCTCAGGATGGTTCCAGATGAACGAAAAACCAATGTTGTGGACTCAATTTTTTCGATCCTTACCATTTGTCAAGGTTTATGTTGCAATCCTATTAGTCAGAGATCAAGTAAATCAATACATGATGATGGTTTTGGCGAATCCATTAATCTGTTATGGAACAAAAAATGTTTCAAAGATTAAATCTCTTCGTCACTTATAAATCGCCGTTATTCCATTATTTGAAGCATATGCTTTAACCAATATTATTATTTTGTATAGCGCTATACAGAACAGCACTTGACAAATTCATCTGCAATTCAAAACTGAAACCTAAATTAGCCAAATTGTTTTAGACTATAGTTTTAGATTAGAACAAATTTCAAAATATTCAAAAAAAACAAAACAATAATGGTGTCCCGTCACGTAGCTGCAATAATAAACAGTTATACAACCCATTATTATAGATTTTTGTTGTCTCAGAATTCCATAAACGGTCACCAGATAAGACGAATCAATTTGAACAGGATCATTAATTTGGTCATTATGCATGACTATCTTCCAAAAGAGCAGATTAAAAACAGCTCTATTTCAGCCTCGTATTAGAAATCTGACCATTAAAAATTGCGTAGTCATAAACAAGTGACATACTATTGAAATCGTTTTTCTTTGTCCCAAAGTCGTGTTCAGATTTAGCTCCATCAATACTAATCACCAATCACATAAAAAGTTTCCTATTGTTCTTGAATAGCAAACAAAACTTATTTTGCAAGGAAATGGCAAAAGTTAATGCAATGTACAAACCAATTGTATAGAACTATAAATGCAAAAAAATTGCTATAAAATTTCCAGATTTTATTAAAATTTAAAAAATTTCTATTCTCAAAAAAACTCTGATACACATTCTACTAATATCCCGTTGAGAATAAATTATAGTTGGCCCTATAGAACGATGCAATGTCTAAAGGCTTGTTTTACTCAATCTAGTAACCACAATTTAAATTAAAATAACAACACCCCGTAAGTAGACCAAAAAAATCCTTCATTTCTGAAATGAACCATGATTATTTTCATATAAATAATTTTAAAGCGAGCAAAATGTTCATATATTCATCAGGAATCCAACTTTATACACAAACACACATAATAATTTGAAATCTGCTTATGGTATTTATTCATTCACCATGGGCTGGTAAAATACGTAAAATTGCTATACACAAAATGGGATACGACCATCTCATCTCTTTTGCCATGAACACAGTGAGCATGCTGGGCTTTCCACATATCTTCAATTCCATCCCCATTGGCTCGTGAGATCCCTTCTTGTCTAATGATGGGTGCGGCGAACAATCTCACCTTACAATCCAACAAATGCTCATGTAGTATCATTACGTACTCTCCTATACGTAAGAGGTGTGTTGTGAATTATCAGCGTACCTGTACATGTAGACGCACTGCACGTTTTGTTCATACACGGATCACAGTAGTAACTAACTGAATGTTAGGCAGAAAAACCCGAGACAAGAACTTTATTCCGTTGAGCCAAGTTTTTCTTCTTGATTCCAAAAGTATTTATAATGTGTATGAGATTTCAAAAGACAGAGAGTTACTTTGAAGAATTTGAATTTGGATTCCATAAGAAGCGAGTAAAAGTGTAAGAAGATTGAGAGAAATTTTTAACCATAAAATATCATACATTTGCACACGTAATAGCTGCGTACAATAAAATATTTTGTCCTGCGCTTACAGCAGTTAGTTGAGCGTAGCATGAGATATTTGTAATCTACATTTCAATTTGTACAAGTAAAACTTATATTTGCAAGTTAACTTTGGTGTGTCGTCATTTGAACGCGTGGGAACAAAGGGTTTTTGAAGGAATTTCCTAAAGTGGATCATGTTTTCATATGGAATAAGACTGTAAAATATAAATGGTGGTGTACTACTAAATAGTAGCAATGTTACGCAGTGGTGGTTCAAAAACAACCACATATACGCTCTATATGATGATAATGAGAGGTTATTGGTTGCTTGCGGTATGCAGTCCATGAGTGGTACACGCGATGACATTTTGCCGACACCAACAAACTGACGAGAGAATTCCATTTTGCGGAAAAATTGTAATCTGGTTATTCCTTTCCCATTTCAGTGAGTCCGAACGTCTCCAGCAAACAATGAGCTTTTCCAAACAAAGCTGTTGAAACACAAAGGTCTCATTTCTATCTTCTTCAAAATCTACCTTCTTAATCCTTATTTTCAGTTTTCATATACAGCGCGAGACATGGTAAGCCTTTCAGCTCACCTTTTACTCACATATCTTTGTAGCTTAACCTTCTAAAATTAAAATAACTTTCTAAGGAGCATGTAAGCTCAATGCACACAGCATTTTATTCCCATATGTAGTCAACGGTATCTTTTCATATGCGTTTCTTTATTAAACGGGATCTCTAATCTCAATCCGCAGTCATATGCACATCACACCAGTTGAATTGAATTTGCAAAACGAGTAGATTTTTTTTTGGATTCGGTAATACAGTTGTGCGTGCACTGACTTGTCATTGTTTATTTCTATATTTTCTTTAACCACATTGCTTTTAAGAGTCAAGTGACATTCTCTATTTGGAATTATATTATCTTTAGTACAAATTAATTGGAGCTATTGCAATCGGACGTAAATTAGTTAATCTGTTTACTTCCGATAAAATTGGAAAGTCAAAAGTACAATGTAGTACTTCAAATAAGTCTTGACAGTTGACGACTGACCACACAAGTAGATATTCGTGTTGCGCATCACTCCATCTATGGAATAAAATCTTTGTTAAAGTAAGTCAAATAAATAAAGTGTTTGTTTTCTGAGCTCTGAAAACCTATACTCGTAATTCAGCCAACTCACTGGTTCAATCTCACTCTTAGTCGTTACTGCATGTAAGACTATTTAACCAGCGGTTCACATATTAAAATGAAGCACTTGCAGGACTCAAATGGTGTATTTTTTGTAATAATGGTAATTAGTGATTATTTCATTACCAAAAACAGAGAACTTTTTGGTCTATCCAATGAATAAATAACACAAGAAAAAAGACGCTACTGTTTTTTCTCGCTCATTGGCGACTCACACATTAACTAGTTTCATATCTTAAGCAAGATCCATTATCTAAAGCAAGATACATGACTCCTTTGGACTCCGTTCAGATCCTAAGATTATAAATAGTCATACCTCACTCTCAAATGTATATTTGTGCCTAATTGTAGCCAAATCCGGCTGAAACATGGCTTGGTCAATTTTGTCCGCAATTTTTCTTAAAACTAATATAAACGCAAAATTTAAAAAACACTAAAAAACACAGTCGCACGTAGTGCGTGTTGCTGTTGTACGATGCACGCTTTCACAATGCGCTGTAGGACGTACATGGCTATGGTTGCAGAAAATTTTGTTGAGGGCTACAACCTGCTGCAAACATAATTTTAGTGGCTGTAGGGAATGTAGTTAGGCGCTAAATGTGGGTATGTTAAATAAACTTAATATCTATAAGTGGTTCAGTGACAGCCATACACTGTGAACTGATTGTCAGTTTGATTTGATTTGAGTTCAGATTGTCATAGTATACATAACTTCCGGTGCCCAATAGCCTTTAGCCATGACTCACGCTTATGCGCAAAAATTCTAAAAAGCAAAGTTTTCAGAGATGCATTGTATTTCACGTTCTGACGAGCAGAAAGTTTCTATAATGTGATAATCTAGCCTTCATATTGAAGATATTGAATTACATATGTAGTTACTAAAGTTTTCGTGATACCTCCTTCCCCTTGCGGCTACAAGGCTAAAATAATTTTTTTTTAACCAGAATTCCCAAAAACGCGTGAGAAAGTTTGATGAAAGTAGCGCTGAAATCAACGATTTTCCTCCTTTCTCACATGTAGAACATATTCAAAATTTACTTATTTGTAACTGTGACCTCCAATTAGCAAAATGTGTGGAATAATGAAAACATTCTGTAATTAACGCATGAGTTTTTCAAAGATTTTTGAAAGTACCATCCTCCCCTCTAAAGCTTAAACGGTGAAAACATATCTTCACGAAACCAGCATGTGACTCCTTTATAGCAATTTTAAATAAAACCGATTTACGAAATTCAAAATGAAAAATTAATATGCCTATGACATGAGATATTACAAATTCATACGATATATGCTTAAAGCCCTTATACGCAAACCGTGGCAAAATTTTAACAAGAATTAAAATATGGCGGGAAAAACAGAAAGCATAATTTTAGAGATTGGATTATGCTTTGAATACGGTATTTTTCATGGATGGACAGGTGTGAGAGAAACTCAGATCTTCAAATGATATTTGCTGGAAAAATATATTTCATAACATGCGTTTACCACCTAAATTCAAAACCTATCTCATTTTTTAATTTTGAAACTAAAGCCATAATTCCTAAAGTTCTGTGCATGTTGGACTCGTCCACAAGTATTTGCTCTAACTCAATGTACAATTTCTAAGGGCTAATGTCCTCTGTGCTCCATAACAAAATTGCAGCTGAATCTGAGAAAATTTATTTGTATTGCAAATCATGGAGAATCTATGCTCCTTTTTGAATTTTTCCAGCCACGCTCATCCATATAACTGTTAGGTTTTCCCAAATAATTTTTCTATATCATATATCTAGTCAAGGGTACCCATACTGATTGACTTGAAATTAACGTTTCTGTATTGTTAATGTTAATGCATAGAGTCTAATAATTATTATAACCGCCTGAAAATAAGAATTTTTTTGTTTTATTACCAGAATTTTGCGAATTAGATAGTCAAGAAAAAAGTTCAATTCCTTCAAACACTACAAAATAAAAATATCCAGCTATACAAACCAAGCAGTTGCGAATTTTGAACACCAAGCAGAGCTGTTGACAGACAGCGCCCTCTTACTGGTTAAATGCAAGCAAGTACAGCCGCTTGCATAAATTGACCCCTGCTCACTGCATACCTCTTCAAAACGTCATTAAAAATGCTCCATTTAAATCTATCATGCTGCTATATTCAGCTCATAGATTCATCATTGTTTATCCCAAAATTCTTTAGTGCTATGTGTCAAAGATTATGCAATACTAACGAGTTGTAAAATTCAATTTTGAATTTAAACAATTTGTAAAAACTCAAATAATAGATGGCACTACACAATAAATGCTACCGTCGAAAGTCTACTTATTGTAATAAATTAATTATTATTGGAAACACAAAACAGCAAGACAGAAAGTCATGCGGGCTTTTATTTGATTTCAATCGTGTTGGTTTAGTTACAAAGAACTGTGTGTATCAAGTTGTTTCGAAATTTAAAAAAATAATGGCTTCTCAAAGATAACTTATAGTTATAAACATTTTCTCTTTCACTGCCACATCCGCATATTCAGGTTTCTTGCCTTAAAATATTGTATTTCTAATGCTGACTTCATTCATTTGATCAGATAATGTATAAACAAAAGATGCTAAGTAACAATAAAGAAGCTTTGGTTCTTTGGTACCATAGTTTCGTTCAGTTGGTTAAGGTGATTCGCAAAATCACAAATCAAGGATATTTAAACTTACTTTTTTAGATACATTAGTCTACGTTGTAGTAGAACTTGTGTTTAATCAATGAGGCCGAGGCAGTTTGCAAATCTTAATAGTGCCTTGTTTTACTCCACAAGCTGCAACGTCATCAGTTGGCCTGTTGCATTATTATTTGAAACCAGAACCAAAGAAGAAATTGAAATTCGGATTTAATATTTCGGGTTAATTATACTATTTGTAGCCGCACAGTGCTTGCTTTTATATCTTGTAAGATCTGTCTTATAGTTAGTGTTTGTTGTGTTAGTGTTGTAGTTTCATGTCCCCATTACCTAATAGATGGGGCTGAGGAACAAAGAAACAAAGTACCTTCACAGCGTACACGTACACAAACGCTATGAATCTGTATACGTTGCCTTCACTTTATTTTTTAAACACTATCTAGGGGTCCTTTAATGTAGTTTATACCTCGCGCTTTGTTTGCATCCACGCTTTAGTTGAAATTCCCGATTTCCACCGGATTTTTTGTTGTTCAAAGCTCAGTTTCATTGCGTGCATATTTATAGAGTTAATATTGTTTGAACTTTGTGAAAATTAAGCTAAACAATGTTGCACGTACATCATTTAGAATGAATTTGATATGAGCTGGGAATTAAACAAGTCTGTTCCCTACAGTTTGCAATATGGACTAGAAGATCTTTTTAGATTATAACTATGCACGCAGGGTTTGGGTTTTGTTTGTTAAGTGTAGCCTGCATAAAAACAGGTACTTGCAAAATGAATGATTACATTAGATTTAATTTTTTAATATACATATAAAATTCGAGACTGTTAGCAGAATGAATTTTGTAATTTAAAGATGAAACAAATGCGTACAAAAAAATTTTGCGTATATTAATTACATAAATTTGGGCAAATTTAATGTTTAATTTAAGAAAACACTGGTTGACAAAATAACATAAAAATACTTAAATAATGGCACAATTTGTGTATAAAAATAATTGTACAGAACAATATTACAAATTTTTTGTAGACAATAATGTGTAGGAAAAGTGTAATCCCTTGCAAAAGAAAGTATTATGAAATTCAGTTTGTATTGCATGAGTTCCCTTCTCCTCTGGGTATTATGTAACCAGGATGATATCAGAAAACTTTCTGTGAAAAACTCTTCTGAAGATAGTACTACAATGAGCGATTTTCCCTCTTACATGCCATGAAGAATGTAAACAACAGCACGCGGCCATCGCTTTACCATAGACCCTTCGCAAGGGGCACGATGCATGTTAGGTTATAGGATCGTATTATGCTCTGCAAAATGAATTCGCTACGACAAACTGAAAAGTATCATAAAGAACAGCAAAATGAACATGAACAACAAAAAGTATCATTTAAAACTGTTGAAAACATCAATTTCTTTTTCAGTATGCTTAATAATCTTTTAATACGAGAATTCGAACAACTCGTTTATGTTATAAAACGTATGCACGGCCAGGCGTTGCCAGTTTTTTCTTACAAGCTTACAAACTTTGTTTGTCTATGTGATTTGCTAAACTTACATGCTTTACAATGGTCATGCGCGAAAATCGATAGGAGTGTTTTCTTTGGAGCCTCTAGATTCCCAATTTTAATGAAATTCACTTTATATTTGATTCTTATAATTTATTTAATTTTCAAGTTTTTGCAATGGTTCATTATTTCTCTAGTAATTACATGACTAAGCAGAATGAAACAAATAAAAAGAGTCTTGTGTAAAAGTCTGAAACAATTAATAAATCGGAATCAGCGATTTACTCTTTCACCCCCGTCGCCAGTTGAGTTTATGCTTAAAACTTTAACTTCAGGAGTAGGATGCTAGCGCATAGTACGTTATGCGAAGTCAGACTATAGGAAAACTGAATATGAAAATAAGCAACATTTATCCTTGCCGTTATACATGCATAAAAAAGTGATAATATTATAATATTTAGTTGAATAAAAATATTCTGCAAGTTGATGGATTATTAGGATTAATCATTGAAGGGAAAAAGAACATATACTTAAACGTTTACATATGTTTCACATTTCAAGTCATCAGTTTTCAAAGGATGCCTTCGTTTGAATTAACTGCTCAAAACGCCTGCATTTATGTTTCTCTCATATTCAATTGGTTTATCCTCATAATTAGCATACACAAATTAGTCTCCGAAATGGTGATTACAGAATGCATTTTTTTGTTTACATTTATCGTTCACTGTAAACTTGTCTAGTGCAATATTTACAGCTATGCTAGGGAAACGACATGGTAATTGAATGGTTTTGAATAATTACAGCAAAAGCTCAAAACAATGACTTGAAAGCAAAACAAATACATATCGGATCGGTTTTATACAGGTACTAGCGTAAACTGATTACTGAACGAACTCCCCAAACCTCCAAATTCTAAAAAAAAAATAACTTATGTCTTAAATTAAGAATACAAATGGCAAAAAATCGCAAAAGGTAATTGCTGTGAAGACTTTATCGAGGTTGAAAAGCGTTTTGAAAACGTACTCAATATTAAGTAGCAATCACTATGATTCAATGAATACATTATTTGAGAGTGGATTCCAATTGTTAAATAAATAGTCACTGTCAATAATCCATCATAATAGCAGAAACTATAATTAAAAGTGACAATAACTTTGCATGATATGCACTTTTTCACACAATATGATTACCCAAAAATGCAACTAGATTGTACTACTTGACCCTTGAGATCTTGTGCCATCACGCCGAAATTATACTCATTTAATTAAAGGGAGTTACGTAATAAGACGATTGACTGGATTGAAAATTGATTTTTAGCAATCACAGTAGATTCTTCGATTTTATTTTCTCAAAATATTTAGCATTGAAACATAAATACAAAAGATTGGCCCCTACAAAAAAATCGTGACATAGCTTCCATGCTTATTAAAGCTAAACATATGAATAGTCTGTTGTATTACTACTACTTTCTTAGAATGAAATTCTAAAAAAAGATTCCCGGCATAAAAGGTAGTTAAATAGTACCAAAAAGCTGAAGCCCAGCTATAAACAAATAGACTCCCTTCCAGCATAGCAAACATGATACACTTTTTAAGATGTCAACGAGGAAGGGTGAACGATGGATTAAAGTAAAACCATACATTTCTTTACTACTGTAGAAGCCAATGACATCGCTTGCATTTCAACCGTTTAATCTTTTGAGGGTTTGGGACACTGGTTTTTCCATTAGGGAAATCTATCCCAACTCCCAACTGAACCACCGGTTGAGGCTCTGTGTACAAGAAAAAATTATCAAACTCTGACTCTGAACTGGCTTAAATAAAACCTTTCCCAAAAATGGCTTATTTACTTAATAAATTTGCAAATCGGAAAAAACACAAAAAGCAACAAATTAGTACTAATTTTTGCTTTGGTATAAACATATTTCATCCATCCAAATGTGAAAGAAGTTACTTTCAACCTGTAACATATCCCTTTTGTTTGTCCCTCGTCAGGGGCATACTGCGACAGAAAAATAATTTCCGGGCTCAGCGCTGCTATTCCTAGTTTGCAGCATTTTGGTTGTATGGAATTGAGCAAGAATGCAACATAATAATAGTAAGAATTAATATCGAAGCTTAAATATCGTTACACTGATGCTGCATTTGAATACACACTGCATTAACTACATCCAGTCGCCTACTTATTGCTTGCGGTAGTTGCGATGGTCTAACATGTTTAAAAAAAGATATGCTGTAAACTATATAATACTGACCTATTGGCTCTTTGAATGAACAACAACTAATTTTGTGAGACAATGGCAGTGGAAAAAAAAGTCCAAGAAATGAAAACAATGGTATTGCTATTGCTATGTGTAGACCTACTAACTAACTAACTATCCAAATTCAATCACAATGGTTGATATTGCTATGCGTAGACCTACTAACTCACTAACTATCCAAATTCAATCACAATGGTTGCATTTTAATTTTTGTGCACCGCTCTAAATGCATTTTACATGAAAGCTGAACTTCTCACTGGTACTATCAGCTTCACAAAAACTGCATTCGTGTGGTTCTTACATTATACTTGCTGCCCACATGTCAAACAAAGAATTGGATAATCTGAGCTTGAACTGTAAGGCAAATGAGTAAAAAGGTTTCTATAATCCTTAACTTTTAGCCGACTACAATGTTTATAATTAAACACAGCTCCTTTGTAATGCACATTCATATTCATACAATAAGTTGAGTTGAACGCCGTAAATGCATTTCTCTGAACAGCTTATGCACCTTGCCCATTTTTGTCACACAAAACGACGCCAGTTCGATTTTTTGGATCATTCACTAAGAAATTCATTAAGGGTGGTGTACTTCACTCACGTCCGATCGTTCAGTACTTTAAGGGATGCGTGCTTTCAGTCTGCATCGAGCGTCCATTTTGTATTCTTTGCGACTTGGCGTGCGTTGTTTTTCTTGTTCTCCCTTTTCAAATTTTTTTCGGATTTACTGAAATTTGTAGGTTTGTTTTACCCAGTCGTAGTCTTTATATGTTTGTTAAAATTCTTGTGAATTCTTCCCCCTTGTCGGTGTTTGCTACTTGACTTCTCTATTTTGAAATACATTTGGCAGTCAGGGTAGAATCTAACCGGTTTGGGGCGTCTTGCTTTTGTAGTCTGCCTCACCGGGTAGTTTCATCCAGACTGCCTCTTGAAAACTCGTCGTGCTGAATTTCTTGGGACAACAAAAGCCAAGGAACAAGTGATCCCGAGAACAGGAAGCTTCTCATGAGTTTCAACAACACTTTGGTTATCTAGCTCTATGATTGATTTAATCTCATAAAGCTAGGTTAGCAAAGTAATGTTGCTCATTAATTTCATCGCCAGGACCTGGAACCATCTTCAAGTGCAACTCTCTTTGTCTAGGAACTACTGGCGGTGCGTAACTGTTTTTCGAACGTTATCACAGCCAATAGATCCTCGACAAGGGAGCATTGGAATCTTCACGACGTCATCGAAGGCTTCAACTTGTGGATTACTTGCTTGTTTCGTAATTTTGAACATGAGTTTACATCATTGTATCTATTTTTATTTGGAAATGTGTTTCTTTTTTAAACTTCGTAGCCAATATGGGGGAATTCCAAAACCACGGAGTGAGCACGCGTCGGGTGACTTTCTAGTATCATGCTTCTTTTTTGACATGACTAGATCGAACACTCGACTCACGCTCTATCCGACAATTTCATCAATTCAAGACGAGATGACAAAATTGCAATTATTTCAGCATTTTATTCCCGCTGTGATCCTGTGGATTTACAGATTTCATTCACAACGTCTTCTAATGCATTTTTTCCTTATGTGTATATTTTGGCTCTAAGGTTGAGAATCTGGGATGGAGATATGCTGATGTGACCATTTAGTTTTCATTTGCCATGTATAGAAAGATTGTATCACACTTGAATTTTTAAAAGCTAAAATTTCTTCAACATACAATTAGCATAAATCATGAGATTAACGGTGATGCTAGTCTTATAACTGTTTTTTGAGATGAACAGCCTGAATATTCGTATTCTGCATATTGTATTTGCATTCTGTTCTCCGGATTTGAATTATCATAGAGAACAACAGTAGATAGCAAATTTTTATTCTTCAACAATGAGTTTGCTATATACAGGCCTAGGTTTCAGAATCTTTAAAGAAAAATTAACTAGACTAGAATGTAAACCATAAGCTGCCACTGAAAATACGGATAGCCGCATGATTAGCTTTCTATTCAAAATCACTATCACAACCAGTCCGAAGAATAGAAACACTGTTGTGGCTCTTCAAAAACAAATGACAACGTTTTTAAAAATTTTGCAATGAAAAAGCTTAGCTCATAGCTCTCTCTAGTTTGACATTTATATTTTTGATCCTGACTTTGACTATCACTGTATTGCAAAACAAATATACTATCATAAAATCTAGACGCTATACTTCAAATCTTGTACCTGTAATGCAAAAATAAACTCGGTTTTTGTTTCCACATCTAGTTGAAACAAATAGTTAACGGCCATAAAAATGCTTTTTTTTAAAGGACACAAAATAAATGTAAAATGAAGATTTTGATTTATTTCATCTCACTCTGTCCTTTGTTGTTAGCTTAACTTTTATTCATTTTCCTATATACATGCAAAATGACAAACTGAGGCCTGCAAAAAGCTGGTCCAAGCCTGTTCCCGTAACTCGTTTCTCCTATGGTTAACACATGCAGAATCCCGGTAAATTCAATACATGAGAGAAATTTCGGTCTAGTTGTTAGAAGTAAACACGGAATTAGCTGCAAGTTGGAATTGTCGACTGACGCTCGAATTAGTCGTAAGAAAAACTTTAGCGAACAGGGGACACAAAATCAAATTATAAATATTATTCTCTAAACGTGTTTTTGAGCCTTGGAAACGTAAACTTTAGGTAAATTTATATTCAATCATAGTTTTGGTACAACTAGTAGCTGAGTTTCAAATAGATTTCCCATGTGATATATTTTAATGCAAGATTTTTTAACAGACTGTGCAGTTAAAGGTCAAAGGTAGTGTGTTCAAAAAATTCAAAGATCTGACTGCAGCCACTTTTTCTTATTGAATCTTGGTTCCAAAGTAATTTATGCTCGAGATCGACTAGACTGTTTAATCATCCACAACTCTGGAATGTTTAATGGATGGTTGTAAGACGCAAAACATCGTCAGCCAAATGATAGTCAATCCGTTCAATTGTGAAATCTTAAGTCTGCAGTATTTTAGTGGGTGTAGTCTCCCATCGGAAAAGTCATTGTTTGGTAAGAAATCTAAGCTACTGTATGTCCTAAACCAAAATAGACTTCCATAATAGTGTGTTTGCAATTTTGGTTAAATTGTTACATAGTCATTTGTTGAATTTTGTTAGCAAGGTAACCAGGAAATTACAACAGCAACTACTGAAATTTTTCAATTTTAATTTTGAACTTATATTCCATTTAAATTTTTCTCTTCGAAACGGGTTCTACACTTCAACCATGCAGTGAGTTTTTCGTCATCATGGTAACTGTTTATGAAGCATCTGTCTGTATCTGTCTGTGTGTTTTGGTCTGGGAAAAGAGGATTAGAAGAACATAGTTTTTTTTATTAATTCTGTTACTTTTGACACTTTTTAATTGTAGCTGCAAAATAATAGAGTGGAAACTAAAAGACACTTGTTGTTGAGTATTTGGTGATCGATAATTTATTTTGCTAAAAAGCATATTTCAGGCTTAGGAACAACTGATAACAATAATGATGGAATTGATCCTCCACCAGGATAGCTGATAAACTCGTGTGCTATACGATTATATGAAAAGTTTTCGTCTTTTTAATATTAAACTCCGCGTAGCAACAATAAAATGAACTCCGGTAAGGTTTCACCTTCTTTCCCAAGAGTCACAATAAATGGAGTATTTAATGTGACATTTTATACCATATTTATAATTGCGTAGAAGTACGAGAAAAATTGGAGGCAGCGAAAAGCTGGCTCTTTAAACCATGCCAACCTGTCGAGGGGAGTTCTTCTACTCAAATCGCAGCTTCTTCGTCAATCAGAAAGCCAGGTTTACTGGAACAGTTTTTAAATTTTAACATGTATCCTCAAGTTCCTTACGAAACAGAGACTGAGCAGACCTTTACTTCACCTTCTATCTGTAAATATGAAGGAAACCCGGAATCGGATATTCTAGATCGCCTTGCGCCTTCAAGTGATTCCCAGATCCAAGTAATCGAGTGGCACATGATGGATATGTGGAAATTTTATCCACTGAGCATGCTCAGCTCATTCTCAATAAGATGTGTTCTATATCCATTTACGTTAGTCAAAACTAAGATGCAGGTGAAAACATAATAAATGATAACGCAATCCGTTGATTGAATATAATCAGAACATTGTTGTAGATCAAACGCCAATGACTATTACTTTTATACAGATCCAACAGAAACAAAGTGTATATTCTGGAATGTGGGACTGCTTTCGGAAAACTTCAAACCAAGAAGGAATCCGTGGTCTCTATAAAGGCTTTTGGATCTCCGCATTTCAGATTATCTCAGGAGTCTTCTACGTTTCTACCTACGAGTTCATGAGACACACTTTACTAATTAATGGTATTGAGGATAGGTAGGTCACAATTTCGCAATGTACTGAATGCATTCAGCTTTGAGCAGTACTCTCATTAGTATTGTTGAAGGGATATTGATTTGGAATAAAACTGTTTATAGGCATGCAAGAGCATTGATTTCGGGGGCTTGTGCATCGATGGTTGGACAGACGTGTATTGTGCCTTGTGATGTAATCTCTCAACATATGATGATAGTGGGGATGCATCAGTCAAAAACTGGCGAGGGGTACGTCTTACAACCTTACATAAGTATCTAAATAACTGTACATGATTGAAATATTGAATCTTAGAATGTTTGAATGTTTGCGTTTTGATAACGCAATTTGTGATAACGCTGTATTTTTTCAATTAAACTGTATAGCTACTCTGTATACAACCCGCTTGGCATTCAATACAAAGAAAGAAGCCGTTTTGACATTACTAAAGACATTACCCGGGAAATTTACAAACGTGATGGATTCAGAGGGTTTTACAGAGGGTACATGGCATCTTTAGCCACATATGTTCCTAACTCTGCGTTATGGTGGGGGTTTTATCAAGCTTACCAGGGTATGAATATGAAACTATGAAGTATTTTCTATGTTTTAAAGCAAACGAAACTATATACATGGAATGAGAAACGTAATATAATAATGATGTATTTTAAAATTCTTCTGTAGACAAATTAGTAGAAATATTACCTGCAAACACATCGCATCTTGTAGTTCAGTGCACAGCAGCTGTTATGGGCGGATTTACAACGACTGTCATCACAAATCCTTTGGACGTGTGCCGGGCTAGGCTTCAGGTCTGTTTACCAATATTTTGAATTTGAGAAATTAACAACTGTCGAATTTCACGTCATAATTTTATTGGTCGTGTGATTTATGAATCACCTGGGCTGACAGCTTCTGCTTTTGCATTTTGGAATTTTAAACAGCCATGTTTCTACTTTTAGGTCCAAAGATTGCCATCGTTTCCCAAAACATTTTCCCTATTATGGAATGAAGAAGGGTACAAAGTGTTCACAAAGGGACTCTCTGCCAGAATGTTCCAGTCGGGTGTTTTTAGTTTGTTTATAATCATGGGCTACGAGTCAATCAAACGGTTGAGTGTGCGTGATAAGTATCGTGATTATGTTCATTGGTAAAACCTCTAGTCGAGTCAGCTATAGTATGCAAAACTTAACTACTTATTAAAGATGTCACCTGTAAGGTCAAACTGTAACAGGCACAATAATAACTTTTAGCGTTGTATATTAGGTTCGTATGCATCTTCATGTGGAAATTTTTTAAGGAAAATGCATACACAGTGTTGTCAAAGTCTTCATAAATTATTGTTAGCCAAAGAGGGGTCAAAATGATATTGCCGCTTGGCTACCAACTACTCTCGATTCTAATCCTGTTCGGTCGCATAGGTTCTAATGAAGTTCTCAATATAGTTATATGCAATGAACGAATCGTACCTGTAGACCATTTAGCGATATACATTATGAACATAAATTATGGAAAGATTGCGCGGTACACTCGTAAACATTTCAAAGCTATTATACTTTTTTTAAAACATGTCGACAGGTTTCGCAAGTCGAAATAATTAAATAAAAATGTAAACAAAAAATTTTGTTCCAAGTTTTTCATTTGTCAATCATTCATGAAATCGATATTATATTGGCAACCAAAAATGGAAGTCGCAATACGAGTGAACCATTGTTATTGTTATACATTACTTTGTTAGAGCTTACTACTTATGATTATCAATATATATATATATATATATATATTCTGTTTTAAAGATTTGTGAAGGTTGTTCAAATTAGAACTGGAATAGCAGAGTCCAGCCTTCGATATTAGCTTTCACTTGGCCTGCTCGTTGGAACAAAGCTGATCTCACACACTATACCCATGAAGTGAGAAGAATGCATTCCGACTGACTTGCCGACTGAATTGCCGACTGACTTTCACGTTACAATGCAATATGCGTACGGCAGCGGTATACTTTAGTCGAATCCATTTAAAAATCCCGCGCTAAATTTTGCGTAGCTTTACATGCTATCGATGTACAGGAGAGTAAGCCCATTAATATTGGCAACAAACGGCTAGACTATAACTATATTCTCCACCTACTACTTTTAGCTTTCTTCCTTTCACAGTCAGTTCTATCAGCTTGGTTTTACTCGTTGTACACAAACTATAGAATCCTTCCTGAGTGATGTGAATGTGAAAGAAAATATGAGATCCTTCCTGAGGTCTTGCCTGTTGTGTATACAAACTCATCTAAACATCCTTTCTAATTCGATCTGACTATATAGACTAAAAGGTACGCATTGCAATTTAGACGGATTGTTTTTAGGGAATTTCACCATTTTACTCATGTTAGCTAAGCCCATGTTCCAAACCAAAGAATTAATTTTTTTAATTATCGTTACATTTACATAACAAAGCTGGCATAAAAATCAGAAAAAATACATGATTAGTTTGTAATCTTAGAACAAGGAATTGATATTGCCATAAAATTATCTCTCCAGTCATAAGAGGACTAATGGCTAATAATTAGAATTCATCATGCATTAGAAATTAGCATTTGCAACTACAGTTTTTATAGGATCTTCATGAAGCCCCAATGGAGTAAAATGGCTTGAGTAGTTGGCTTCCTTAGTTTGCATGAAATGATTTGTATGCAGCACGGAAAACTAGTCTTGAAGGTGTATAATTCGCAAGCAATTAGGTGGAATTGTGAGGATTGACACTCTTCTTAAAAGGAGCCTAACCAAATGACCAGACCCCGAAATTTCAAGCTGCCAGTTCAATTCTGACTTATGGTCGGCGGTGCATGCACATGCCAGTAATATCTTCGCTCGTCGTTGTGCCTCGTTTATAGTACTCGTGCTTTTTACTACCTTTCGCTATCGCTTCATGCTGAAACTGATGTGCTAAGTGATCAGCCAGCCCTAGCTTGCAAAATATAAGAGGAAAATACTCCGCCCAATCTAACTCAACATGTGCTGTAGGAATATTCAGACTACCAGTACTTTCATTCACCTTTGCAGCCTCACGTTACATAAACGCCTTTCCATTCTTTATGGACCATCCAATATAGTTATGTGTGTAAGCATAGTATATTGCAATTTTGCAAATGCCTATTGTTTATTCATGTATAGCGGCACAGGGAAAGTTTGAGGCTTATTGAAGAAGATGAGAAGAGCCAGCGGAAGTTTACTCACCAGCTTCCATATACCGTAAAAGCGTGTGCAATAAATTTGATTCTTCTGTTGCTGTACTACTCACAGAATCCTGTATTCCACTACCCATGTGCATGAAATAAAGAGAGAAAAAAATCGCCAAAATTTAACGTAATGATATTACTTATGCTAGTTTTATTGCTACAAAGCATATCTTGGCATGCATAGCAAAGCTTTATCTTAAATTCTGAAGACTTTCATGTAGCTACTTTTGCATATCATGAACTAATTCTACGAAATCAATGTTTACATGATTCTTCACTTCTTAAAACGGACTAAACTATGGAATACTCGTACTCCTAAAGCAAGTACCATTAATCCAACAAGGTTTCCGATCAACATTACATTGATTACTAGGAGGCCAACGAAACCAAGTAATGACACCACTTGATTCATAACCAGCATTCCAGTCATAATTTATGGCACATTCAATAATGTACTCCAAAGTGGGCAAAAAGTTAGTTTGCAGGGTTTGCAGACAGGAAGCAAAATCTCATCAACGGACCTCAAAAGAGTAGCGCATAGTCGCATAGATACTGCTGACTGAACAAGGTGTAGACAAGACAGGTTTTCTTCCCATGGATGTATTTTATTCTTCCATTTACATCTCTATATTTATGCTTACGAGGTTTAGCTATAGCCCTGCTGCTGTATATACTGAATGTATATATGCTTACTCTGAATCTATGGTTGGTATCAACTCATATGATTAGTTTTTATAGTTTTGCCTATGTGCCGTTCCTTTGGGATAAATTTTATATAGGAGACATGTATACATTCCGCGTGTATACTGACTGACTGACTGAGTCGGTCGGAAAAACCTTTGGCTAAAGGCAAACACACGGCAAAAGGAGAGTCTCCTCCATACTCTCATATATATCTGCTGGGAATGTATATAAAATTTTGCCAGAAGTACTACAGACTAGATTAAAAATTGAAGTGAAGTGAATGGGTTGGTATTAGTTTCATTTATTGTATAGATACATCTATGTCCATACATATATACATAAATGCACATATATACGGTAACTATTTCTACTACTACTGTACATAAATATCAATCATAGAGTGAAGACTTAAGGAATCGGTGCAGTCAGTCTCTCAGTGACTATTGTGCTGGACGTAGTAGTGAGTGGCTGAACTGAACATTTCATTTCGTTCGTGTTTTTGGACTGACTGGACCCAACGTAATTTGGCCAAATGTCCATCTGGGCCAAATTTGGACTGTACTCTGGGCCAAATTACTTAAATCATGGCGTGTTGTTTATCTGAGGAAGCCCAAGAGCAAAAAAGGATAAATCAAGAAATTGAACGGCAACTCAGAAGAGACAAAAGAGATGCCCGACGTGAACTGAAACTTTTACTATTAGGTATGTCATGTTGATGGTAGAGAATTTTAATTCAAAGATTTGAATGATTCGATAAAAAATACAATGGAGGCTTGGTTCGACGGAAACCAAGAATGTTGGAATTGACGTTCTAAATGACGCTCAAATATGAAAGTGTAGTGCAAATGTAATATTTAAATTGTGTATGTATGGTGGACTATTTGTTGTTGCTTTTGAATTAGTGGCTGCATATCTTATTTGGTAAACAATTATGATGAATTAGAATGATTATGATGATGGAAATATTTTCAACCTGTCTTTTCTATTCCTACATTTGATGGGATTTTTCATAGTCATTTGTTCTGTTACTTTCTCCGAAAACCGCTTGTTAGTGGGTGTGTTATGGAAAGATTTTTTCTAGTCAACGTTTTTCGTAATTTTTAGTCCTCAAAAGTATTATTACATCATTTAAATCCATGAGATGTGGATGTACCCAATAACAAAAAACTTTTTCGCTATAAATATTGCAAAACAATTTTAAACAGCATGTGGGTTCGAAAGGATCAACCGAAATAAAATGATTCGGACTTTACTCACCCCCTTAAGCGGTAGACAATATCTTCAGTTATATTATTTATGTTTTAATTTTTAGTGGGATTTGACCAACTACTGTACTTTTCAGAATAAAAAAAAGTTGCCCCATGTTATCGGGCTATCTTTGACAAATGGTCGATTTATGCAAATTAAATTGTTAAATCAGTAAAAGGTTGTGGCAACAACAATTCCACGCTCATTTTTTCAATTAAATAAAAAGTGAGGTTGAAAAAAGTTTGCTTACATTTTGTTGACCACGAATCCATGCCAGGTACCTGGTGAAATAAAGTACTCTCTTTTAATTTGCCACGTATAGTAGTAATAAAATCTTTTTGTGAGCATGACAGAAGTAATTGATCTTGGTTTTATCCGAGAGTTTTAATTATGCTTGTTGACTCTGGCAATGGGTAGAAATTTTATCTTGTTGAATGATATCACCTGTCAAATAACGGATTTAATATTTATTTTTTTAATTTATTTGTTTATTAGTTTGCTAACTAATCATACATTTTTCGCAACAATACAGGTACCGGAGAATCTGGAAAATCGACCTTTATTAAGCAAATGAAAATTATCCATGGATCCGGCTATTCAGATGAAGAAAAGAGAGGATTCATTCGTTTGGTGTACCAAAACATATTTATGGCCATGCAGGCTATGATACGAGCCATGGAGCTATTAAAAATTCAATTCGCTGATTCTGCAAATATAGTACGAAAACAAAATAAAATTTTATTACTTATACTATCTAAGTAACCAAATGTCCGTTTTACTAATATATCTATTAACTTTTAGGAAAAAGCAGAGCAAATTAAATCTGTCGACTACGAAACAGTAACGACGTTTGAATCCCACTATGTTGAAGCCATCAAAGCCTTATGGAGTGATGCTGGTATTCAAGAATGCTACGATAGACGGAGAGAGTACCAGCTTACAGATTCTGCCAAATAGTGAGTAATTTATTGAAATTATTTATTTACTTTAATTTGTGCTAGCTGTGTAATCAATTCTTCAACGACTGACTTTCATCGTCTCAATGAAAGCGAAATTTCTCATTTCTTCAAACTACCCAGCTGTCTAGTGTGTGAAGTACCTATAGAGTTTAGTTTGAAAGTTTGTGCTTCCAATTCTTCGTTTGTTTACTGGCTAAAATCTGATTTTCAAGGATTCGCGAACTCATTCCTGAAACTGTTGTATTCAAAATGGGCTTGTTAATATGACTACATTCATTATCAGTCGATCGTTTTTTCGACTGTGTAAGGAGATATTTAAAATCTCGTAAAGATACGTGTCCCACATGCTTTGTTTTATGGATTCGTTAAAGTGAACGTAGAATATTATCAGTAGTGGTCAACATGAAGCCATGCTGTACAAACTATCTGTTATATTTCTCACCCAGATTAGGAAACCTCACCGGTGTTTTAATCCAAGTTGTAAATATGTGTTACTAGTGGTGCCAAGTGGAGCATATCGTCAAACAGTGACAGTTTATTCTTCCTACGATAGACATTGACTTGTCATGGTTAATTACAATAGGGTACAGGTAAAATAAATGCTGAATCAAGAATCAACTCTAAGGATTCCTAGTGTAGTTATGGTTTTAATTCTGCAAATTTGCAAGGCGGAGGGCTATGAAAAAAAAAACTAGACCTTAGAAGAGTTTTCTCGCTCAACTCAGTCCACACGTTCTATCCTATTAGTTATAGAATATCTAGGGAAAATTGTTTAATTATTTCGTTTTTACGCTATGCAAAAATATGTTATTTGTGGCTTCTAGGAGCGTAATATTAGTGAACTCCAGCCCAGCCAGTGCACATATCGAATATCGCTGCAATTTGAAGTCTCAATCTTAGCATTCTAATTTTATGATGTTATTCATATGGAGTTTTTGTTTTCTATGCATTCATGTGTGCAAAAGATACATCAGGAATGATACTATTGTAAAGTAAATAGAATTATTTCGTTTTTCCGGTTATACATTATAAGAAACTACTATGTGTTTTGCACGCTTCTAAGGTTGCAATTTTGTCAGGCCCTCGAACAGAAAGAGGCCATATACGAGTTTTTTTTTAAATGTGCTTCATGCTATCTATAAACCCTTTCAAAGCTATTAGAGTCCTCAATAGCGGGTTCCTGATGACAAAATTTTACATAGGTGGAATGTAAATCGTATGCCTAATGTTTTAGGATAATGATTGTAAACTGCTAAATATTTTTTTATTCTTCATTCGCTCTTGCTGAGCCATCTAATTTTTTATTCTCAAGCGCAGCAAGAGATTAATAACACGTTGGTTTGTATTTGAATCCTTGTAAATTATAGAATTTTTCTTTCAAAAGCGTTTGAAACTTTCCAAACTGTGAAGTCCCACCTGTATTGTAGTCATTATTACTTTCACTGCATTTTACTATTAATAATATTACGCTAATTTAATGATGTAGAGATATATGTGTGACATCAGCAAACAATAATTGAAATTTAAAATTTGCCATTCGATAAGTATGCAGTGCTTAAGTCATTTTTAGTAAAGTAACTTAACTTACATATTGTTTGTTTCTATTTTCAGTTATTTGAGTGATTTGGATCGAATTGGCTCACCTGAATATTTGCCCACTGAACAAGATATTCTTCGAGCGAGGGTTCCAACTACCGGAATTATAGAGTATCCTTTTGATCTCGACTCGATCATTTTTCGGTAAATAAAGAATGTAGTAGTAAAGGCGATCCAGCTAAGTATGGGCAGTAAACAAAATGGCTGGCTAATGAGAATGCCCTTTAACCTGATTTCAGAATGGTAGATGTGGGTGGACAACGATCAGAGCGACGAAAGTGGATACATTGTTTTGAAAATGTGACTTCCATAATATTTCTTGTTGCCCTCAGCGAGTACGATCAAATCTTATTTGAATCTGACAATGAGGTAAGTATGCGTATTTATGAAATCATTCCTTGCCTTTTATAGCAAATTTTAATGCCTTCGTATTTGTGTTCAATTTGGAAATTACAGAATAGAATGGAAGAAAGTAAAGCCTTATTCAGAACCATCATTACGTACCCTTGGTTCCAGCAGTCTTCAGTTATTCTATTCTTGAATAAGAAAGATTTACTGGAGGAAAAGATAATGTATTCCCATCTTGTGGATTACTTTCCTGAGTATGACGGTAAGGAACTTGTGTTTTATTTGGAAAAAAGCGTTGTTTCATATTCATTGGCACTGGCAGATTTTCTACTAATGAAATGTTGCATATCATAATACTACTCTTATGGTCTACATTTTTTAGTAATAAGTGTGGGGTTTTTAGAGCTGCAAAATGAATTTAATTTTATTCACGAGAACTGACAATAATGAGGTCTACCAAGATCACAAACCTTCAACATTATTGAATTTGAACGGAAGAGCTGTGGGAGCATAATTTATAAGACATCTATCATAGCATGCTTGTTTTGATGTAATTTATGTTATTCAGGTAAAAAGCAAGATCCAGTTGGTGCAAGAGAGTTTATCTTGAAACACATGTATCTTTCTCAAAACCCTAATCCGGATAGAATGGTCTATTCACATTTTACGTGTGCTACAGGTATTTTGTAATTTGACAAAGCATCTTAGAATTGTTCGATGCCGACGTAAGAAAGATTTTTTTAGCTCAAAACATTAAGTCGTTCGTAGATTTTTTATGGCAGTTAAATATCCATTCAATTCAGTTAGCTAGTCATTTAGATTTATAAACCTGTAGTCACTTTGTATCATTTTACTAACTTATTCAACTTTTTAATGTATACATACCTTTATACACATATTTTTGCTGGGTCAAGCTATACCCTCGTTGATTTAAATTCATATCTTCTTGCCCTGACCTGACCTTATTATATTTGTATTGTTGTCGTAATATTGTTCTTTGCGCATAGAACTAAAAACGTCCCTTCGATTTTTCCTACAAAGTTGTGATAAGTGCTCAGATAATAATGCTGAAATACAGTTTCTATTACGATATTTAGTGAGTATTTATCGTAGGTTAAATGTTGAGCATAGAGTTTCGGATGTAAGTTAGACATGTTAGAACCCATTTAGGCGATTCAAGTGATATCTTACATCATCATCATGTTTCATTTTGCAGCACTTTATCTGGTGGTGTGTAATGTATCATCAACAGTAGGAACATATCCCATATTTTATCCTACGAGATACTATTGTATGAGTAACCCATACCTAGTGCAGCTAATAATGTTGTACTGTATCTAGTATTTTGCTTATTGAAGTTTACCTTGATCACTCTAGGGCCTCAAAGGGACGCCATTCATGCAAGAGAATTCATTTTAAGAATGTTTGTCGACTTGAATCCTGACAGCGAGAAAATAATTTATTCCCACTTCACTTGTGCCACAGGTACTTCCATTCAATAAAATTTTTTGCATGCCTGCCTCTGTGTGCATTGTGCATCCTGAAAACTGCATGCGTGACTATTCAGTGTTTGCTTAAGGGACGCAAAGTTCTTCAATTTATATTGTACTTTGTACATTCTTCCGAGTTTCTCTCAAGCTTGACCGTTCGTTTTGAAAACTTAACATCTATGATTTTGCTACGAATCATAATCGAATGGTTTCTCTGACTTTCCCTGTCTTTATTCTTATTCCTTTTATCGTAGCTTTATATGTGTAATTGAGATGGCTGGCTTTCTATCACTGTAAGTAAGTAATTTTAATTATCCTTGTTATTAGTAGTCTATTCCTCTTATTTTTAGCTGTTTTTAATCTTGTAACTTACAAGGAACTGCTGGAGTTGATTTACGACTAGATGTAATGTGGCTCAAAAAATGCAGGATAAAATCTTCATTATGAGTACAAAGTATTAGCTCCCAATAGTCCCAATGGTCTCAAATACTTCCTCAGCATGAAAAGAAATAGAAAAATTCACCATGGAAAACATGGACCGAAAAAAATGTAGAGGGGCTGGTCTAAATTTCGAAATTTTTGCGTGTTATTTTCCATAAGGATGTTTCAAAATCCATTATCAATTTCTGATCCAAATTTCAGTTTACGTCAAACACTTCAACTTGAACGTTAGAAGTTAATAATTTGGATTTTTATTAAAATTGTAATGGCAAACTTTTTTATCTGTATTGCGACCTAATCGGGCGCGGGCCATTGTTTTGCTAGTATGCTCGGGTCAACAAGTTTTGCTGAATCAAGGCGATTAGGATACACTGCTTAATGTACCTAGACCTTGGGTGCACTAGAATAATTTCGTTAATTACGCTCCGTGCCTTGATACTAAACAATTTCGTTTAGATGTACCTGCTTGAATTTAGTTTCAAATTTAAAGTGAATGAACTCGCGTTTATTACAGTATATATGGCTATTTTATCTACCTTTATATTGAGTAAATATAACATAATCTGCCAATTTTTTTTTCATTCTCTCTTACGAAGGTGAAAGGCAAGGTAAAGTGAAAGTGACCAGTACACAACAGTTAATAAGTTGAAAGTCAAATTTATTAAGTATTATTCGAAATGTTGCAAGACGTTAAAAGTTGACTTTACTTTCACTCAATCTTGTTGTTATTCTGAATGCTATGGTTTTATTGGAGATAAACTCATCAATATTCTAATGCTTTTTTAATTTGAATTATGTGTCGTTTCTCTGCCTTCATGGATTTTCGGGTACAAATTGAAGACACTGAAAATATCAAGTTAGTATTTTGTGCCGTGAAAGATACCATCATGCAAAATGCATTGAAGGAATACAATCTTGCGTAAAAGGTTTTTCTGGTCATTTGTTAATTTTCTCTGGATTGTGGATTTTTACAACCGAGTCTACTTTAACCTGCCGGCTATTACAAGCGTTATATTGATTAACTGAATAACTGGAAATAAGTGTGTGTGTGTTACTTTATTTAGTTGTGTCTTCTAAAATCAGTTTTAGGAATATTGACTAACTACTGAACTAATAAACTGTAACGCGAAATCAAGATTTTCCAAAATCCCTTAGCTGGTTTGAATTGTTATGTACTATAACACGACGGCGCCTGATTTTAGGCACGGTTTTTCTATTTTCTGCGTGCGTTTAATTTGATTGACGCGGTCCCGGGTCCCGCAGTCATTCAAGTTATGATTTTAGATGATCAAATGATCATCTATTGAATTGTTATTTACACCAGTTCGTGATTTAGCTTGAGACCTGTCCTTTAAGGTTAACTTTAAGCTTCTGTATGTAAGTGAAATGCCCGTGTGCTTTAGTGTTTCTGTGTTTAATGACCGTAAACTCTTGTTTAAAGATATGAACATTATTAACGAACGGATTTAACTGCTTGCATGTATCTCTGGTTCTGTGAATAAATATTGTTGCTATCGTGCCCGCTTATGACTGCTACATCACATTGGTCTATGTGGTAACTTTTTTTCGGCTTTAAATAATACAAAGCGTGATGCATGCTGGTACCGGCTAAGGAGTGACAACTGCTGCTAATGCAACCGGTGAGTAAATTATGGAAAGTAGAGAAACTCTGGCTGGGTTTCCTATTTTGTATTGCTGGTAGCTTGCGAATTTGTCAGAGTGTACTCACTGTTTGCTAGATTATTCAGCTTTTTTCTTCATGTATTAAGGATGGCATGTAAATGTGTTGGGAGACAAGTGTGGTCCTAGTGTTTCTTTTGTTGGTTGGGGATTGGTACTTTTGCTAATGACAATGTAATGTTTCTCTATAGATACGGAGAACATCAGATTCGTGTTTGCAGCAGTGAAAGACACCATTTTGCAGCTGAATTTGAAGGAATACAATCTGGTATAGAGTCACCAAAAGTCGTGAGGTTCAATGGGGGTTCTTGTTGAAGTTTTTTTATATGCATTTCTTCTGAGTACAGAAGAAGCCATGTTCATGTAAGAATTTGACTGCTAAAAAGTGAAACAGATTGTTGTGTTACGTGTGTACATTAGCGACTACTACTATACTACTTCTATTACTACTATACTGTTACTAAATATTATAGCTACTACTACTGATTTATCAGGAATTATTAATGTGTATTTGTATATTGGCCAAGCCGCATTTGTATGTATTAGTAATGGATATTATTGTTACAATATGTGCCACTGTGGTCTTCGTAACTAAGTGTTTCGTATGGCTTCATAATCTTACAAATCACCCGTTTTGCTCTTCGTACCCTATAACCGTTCTCTAACCATTTTTCTTTACCATTGTAGACTCCTTCCATCTCTTGTGTGATCTGTTGGTTTACAAACCATTTCCCCAAAATTTCACAGTGGTTGTAATTATAGAAAAATTCAGTCACCTGCTATCTCGAGTGTAAGGAACAGTGCCTGCATTTAACAACTCTGCGTGTACAAATCTTTGTATTTGAGATAGCCCCTTTAGTAATTTATAATCTTTTTTGACCTCACGAAAAGATTAAAGTATATGAGTCCATCTATTATGAGTTATAGAAATCAAGAAGCTATAGACGAGTTGTTTTCGATTTGATGTCAGTGAAAGCGCACACTTTTTATTATCACTGTTAGGACGTATCCAGAAAGTAGCTCTGTTCACCTCAGTAGGTAGAGTAATAATTTGTTGCCAAAAATGGAACCATTCATTCTCCTGCTCTTATAGTAACTAACTTAAGTATCTGCAGATCAGTTCTGTACTATCAAACTCCAAATCGTACTCGGTACTTTTCATTGTATGTTTATGTTGTTGAGGGTGGAAGGAGTGATCATATCCAAAGATCATGACTACTGTTACTGTACTAGAAAAACTACGTCGTCCATAGAATTATAAAGATATATAGATGGATTTCCTGACTTTTGAGCAAGCCTGGAAATCGCCGATGTATGCATTGCTAAACAAGTCATTTAGGTTAACTACACGAAGCTTTATGCTAGTTCAATATGCAGTGTGTTTCTTATTTTGCTGACTGTAGTGTCCATATGATGAGAAATTTCATCTTACACGTAGACATAGGATTCATCCAGGTTAAGTGTGCGTAATATTAAAAAATAATGAGTAAATAGAGCTCTGTGACAAGGCTGTAATTTATAATCCTCATGAAAATGATCCACGGAGTTCATTAGGTATGCAGTTTTTTGTCATTTGTAAGAAGCCAAGTTTTTTCCAGCATATAGAATAACAATTTTATGCTATAGTCTTTAAGGTATGTAAAATGACGGTCCTAAAAATTAAAAGTTAACCTTTTAAAGAAATTAATTTAATCAAATCAGCCACACACACACAGACACACGACTCTATAGTAGTAAAAGGCGTAAAAAACGAATACAGACATTCAATCATTTTTGCGTTGTCGTTTTTATCAACGATAATCTTTCAACAAACGTCCGTCATTTTTTGTGAAATAACTAGATTAGGATTGATTTTAAGTATTGGTTTCTCCGATTTTTACTAGTGGTTAGTTTTTTGTTGATCAACTGGTGATGCGCTATCTAATCCCTGTTGGCAATGTCAACCAAAGTGTTTCTAAACATATTTTCAAGCTTTCGTTAGAATGAGTGATATATTGCTGCATACACTATTTACTACGGTACTGCATGCGTTCATCTTCTGTTTATTGTGTTAAGGAATGTGCATGCCTTTTATTTGAGTTTAGGAGACAAGTTTTTTTGGTGATTATATGTGTGACCTCTTATGCTAGAAACCAGCTGAGATGATACTACCCTTGATATATACTTTGATACTGTCAGATCGAAATTAGAATAAACCTTTTGATTTTGTACATGCTATGGTGTCCCTTATTTTCTTTTCCCCCGTTTTTTTGTGTTCATGAACTGTTTCACATGCTCTATTCTATTTTCTTGCATGTACCCATATAACCTAATAATATTCTATATAAACATAATAATGAAGTTATAATAATAACTAATAATAATAATAATAATAACGTGTAATCATAATAATGATAAATAATAATAATTTTAATAATAAACTAGAGAAGAACAACAACAAGATGATTTCTTTTTCTCTCAGGTTGTTGAACTCTTATATATATATACATACTTCTTTCATCAATGCTTTCCATCGGTAATAACTTGAGATTTTGATACGAAAAAAATCCCCCTTCCTTGATTGTGAATGAAGCGTGAGTAAGAAAAAAAATGAAAGTTTTCTCCTAGATATGTCGAACAAGTGATATTCTGCTTGCAGCTTCGCATGCATTTATTGCACTGGTGGTCGTCTCACTATGCTTTTAATCCTTACTCTCTGTGGTGTTGTATGACAAGAATGATTTTGTTGTTGCTGAAGAAGAATTTTTGTTTTCTTTGTGTGCATGAGTTTTTTTTAATTCATGCATTGCTGCAATTGGAAAGATTGCAGACACCCTTTATAATTTGTTTATCATCCATTCGTTTATCCCGGTAAATCATAATCAGTTGAGAAACAACGACTGGTTGTGGTTCTTGAGCATCATGCAACCATTTTTATAACGCATTTTGCTCTGTATTCTTTGTACCATGTATATTACTTTACAAGGTACTAACTAACTAGCTACCAAACCATTTTACGAACATAAATGATAGGAATCATGTGTAACAACAACAACTAACTGCTCCCAATTTTTAATACAAGTCTAGCACAAACCATAAAGTACTGACAAGAGAAAATCCATTTAATATACATTAGACATAGCGTAAACTTTGTGGCTAAAACATGCTTACTTAAGCTACATTTGCTACATACATTATATAACCAAGTCTATAGCACAACTACTGATAAGAATACACAGGTATGAAAAGCAAACTTTCTATATAATCTTAGGGAAAAGACTAGTTAAGGTTCTGCATTGTTTTTTTGTCCCTTATTAGCATAGATGTTAACACTTTTTTACAGTGCCACTATCTATATATAATGTACGATTTAGAAAGCATATATGTACTGTTTTTAGTTAAGAAATTCCGTCGATTGAAACGGTCTCTTTTGGTTTAACATAAACTATAGTTCTTAGGGAAATAACTAATAATTACATGTAAGTTGTACTGAGAACAGTTTTTTCCACTTGCATTCATGAGTAAGGCTAAACTGTTACAACTACTGTTATATTAATTAATGTAATGCTAACATACATATGCTATACTTCTGTACTACTATTAATCCTTATAGAGCTAAAAACCAAGTTGATTAATTACATACCTGCTGTTTGTGTACTATTACTACTTTAGGGACTAAATCATACTACAGATGAGGATAGCATTTAAATACCTAATTTAAATGTACCAACTATAAAAACCAGGTCGGCTTTTACTTTTCAATCACAATAAATATATGTGGTACAAACATGCATATTTAAATTCTCTGGGTATCAAGTAGAATACCAACCACTACTTCACTACTTTCGAAATATTAACATGTCTCCGATTTTTCGGAGCTCATACTCCCACTCTCTTCGATCATCTATGTATGTTTTGTGACAGCCATGTTGTGTCAGTTTGTGTCAGTGTGTATTATGGAGAATGATGGAATGATCTGGGTGAGTGCATTTCGAGGCCGGAGTTCTTTTCATATTCTTCTGACTCCCAGAGCGTTACATCTTTATTATCAACTCACGCTCAAAAAGTTATTTCACTTTGTCTGCATTCTTCCTCTCAACTTGCAAATAAGGGCTATCAGCCTAATATATATTATATATCTGGATAACATTATTTCAGTATGTATATATTACATATATTGTTTCATTAATTATGAGGCCTAAGAAATGGATTTCTTTCACCAAAGCCAAAGTTTGTTTAAATTGTAAGTACAGAGTAGCATAAGGTATATGAAAAGTAGCCATATTACATATGCCTGCTTCTACTATGTCAGCGTCAGCTACTTTCCTCCAGAAAAAAAAAACATGGTGTAAGGTTGGTGACATTGACATTGCATACATATATGCTTCAGTCATGGAGACGTGCATAAGAAGTTGAACTGGACTTGTATGATCGATGATTACGGGAGAATGTTAATATTAGCGTAAGGCAGTTCCATAATTTTACGTTACAGACTCTTCTGTTGTCTTGTATTTATCCCTATAGTGGTGTTCAATATGTGTTTAACCTTATAAATGCTGGCTATCATGTAAGTAGCGTTTATGACAGCATTGCAACCACACTATTCTTAAAATTGACCAAAGTTTCGCAGGATAAAATGTAAAACGCTGATGAGTGATTCGATTATGTATGTAAATTAATTATTACTGTGGTACTATACTGCCTACAATATAAAACAGAAATGTTGTTTACCTACTTTGAAGTTCTTCATATTACTTTCTATGATGGCGTCATACAAGACTATTGCATTTAGATGGCCATGATGAAAACATTATCGTTCATAAGGCACCGACAGAAGTCATAATTCAATTCAACTTCCTCATTTTTTACACACAATGATTTCATATGGCATGACCAAGAAATTTTGTTGAAAATATATTGCGTTTATTAAATCTTCGTTCAAGCCGTTTATTGGCAGAATAAAGCTTGTAGCATGAATCTTCGTAAAAATCTAAAAATTCAAAAATACTAGGAATATTTTTACAGTTCAATTTATGACTTAAAGATCTTCAGTTGAAGCAAAAGCCGGGCCACTTTCATTCTCCAGTTCAGGCTCGGGCGGCCCAAAATACTCACTCTAAAAACAGAACCAACTCTTTTAAAGCATAATTTCCACAATTTTCACATGCATTATGATTTTATGGGGTTTTTCTTACCCTCAAGTCGACAAAATTGTCTACTTCGTTTTCATTCACTAACTCTTCTAATTGACTAGTAGGTACCGGTTCGTTTCGAAGAGGCTGTAAAAAGTTCCAAATAGAGTTTTCATTCTGTCGCTTTGGGGAATGGAAAACATCCACAGCTGGGGCGTCCTTTCCGGGCTTCGACAATCTTAGGAAACACGGTTTGATTGCTGTGACCGTGCTAGTCGCTCCACGCGCAAAGGCTCTTCGAATAGGCAACATTTGAACTTCGGCAGAACTACTAATGCCCGCATAATTTGTTCTCAGGTACTGTAATAAGTGGTACGTGTAATAGCACCCAAATCCAACCACCACAAGTATTCCAGATGTGGTAACTAACAACCGAGGTAAAAAATTATACAACTTGCATTTGAAATCATGAATCATACGTCCACACAGTAATCGATCTAAACAGGATTAATAAAAGTTACGCACCTCCCAATCCAACGAGTCGAAATACTCTATCATCCGGTACATCAGGTGGGACAAAAATGCCAACAACAGTGGAAACCGACGGACTTTCCAAACAATCCAATTCAGATACCTTTGGACCCTGTCCCCAACTATCCCATAAGAAACTTAGAACCTAAAAACAAGCACAAATGGTTCACGATGAAAAGTTGAACAGTATAAACATAATGGCACATTCTTTAACGCTGGAAAAGAAGCTATACGCCAACATCTTAAATCTTACCTATCTTACCCTAAAAATCAAGTTAATTAAATAAATAAACAACAAACCTGAGGATTAAACGTGAATGAGAACATATCCCACGTCGAAGGACTCCTTAGCTGGACACTGCCTGAACTCATTATTGGGGAATATTTTAACGGCCCCACTGACTATAGACAGTTAAATGAGCACCAATCTTTCATTCCAATTTCCAATGAATATCGAATTCGAAAGGGAAACCTTCGCACTCACTCATCTCAACATTACACAGGTCAAATAATATTTCCCATCCCATTGGATCTTGACAAATGACGTAAATTTTATTCCAAGTAAATGTACTAGAAAATATAAAACATTACAAGGAAGCACTTTTCTCCTACAAGTTCATGATATGGGAGGAAAGCCTGAAACCTAGCGCCGCGTGAAAGTGCGAATCCAATGGAGAAAGTACTTACGCACAAATTGACTATGACTAACAAACTAACTAACTATGAGTGCATGACTAAAAAACTGTTTCTCTGGAATTCCTTCGAACTGTCGAACGCATATCACTACGCTGGCTCACCAAACCGTTACTATACTATAAACTATGGCACTTTCGTATCAACAAAGTCAACGATTCATTCTCATTCAGTTCAGTTTCCGTCAGTCTGCGACTGCTAAACTTTAAAAACATATACACAATTTCTTTCTTGCGTATTACATTGGCTGATTCGCTGATTTGTTTCTACCTACTTACCACTGCTATGCTACTACTGCATGTTGTTGTAGTGTTGTAGGCAGCTGTGTTAGTTGCTAGCGTTTCATGTTCAAGTAGTAGGATCTGGAGCCGCTAAACTTCAGTTGTTGTGCCACTAGGCCACTACCCTGTTCAGTCATGGTGCCTTGTTAAACAATTTGTTTTTCCGAATTCCTCGCAGGGTATACTGTGGGCCAGTGGATTCCAAAAGATTCTCCACCCCAGCTCGTCTTCAATTGCGTAGGTAATTTAATAAACAGTTGGGATATTTTCTTAGGATGATAATGTCTTTTTTTGAGGATTACGAAAGAGAAAGCATGAGAACACACGAGGACACGTATTATATAGATTAGCTTGTCAATTAAAGCATGCAGATATGGAAGAAAGTATATATGTAATGTACTGCGAATTTCTTTCAACTCTTCTACATATATGCTGACTAGCCCAATTTTAGGTAGGTAGGCGCCCTGCCTCTGCAATGCGTATTCTTCTTGTTTGTAAACAAGGAGATTCGAAAAACTATGTTGATAATTCAAATCTTCAATTTGTAATACATTTTTCTATGGATGGGCGAACGTGAGACAATCTCAGCTCTCCAAATGATTTTTGCTGGAAAAAACAATTTATAGTAACCTGCTGTTTCTACCAAAACTTTAAATGATATCTCTTCATTAAGTTTGGAAGCTAGAGCTTCGATTAAAGAAGTTTGTCCATCTTGTACGCGTGCACGCAATCGAGCCACTTTCTTTTAAATTCGTCTTAGTTAGGATGATACAAACAACATTACTATTTCTATTTTCAATTTGACGACGTAACCCTATGCACTCCTATAAAAATCGATTGAAGTATAATCCTTAAATTATGCATCACTCGACACCATCCTAAAAAATTAAAAAAGGGCAATTAGCAAAACGGCAGGCTATGAAACTCCGCAAATTTTACGAAACTCAAAACATCACCTTAAAATGCAGTTTTAAATTCACTCACGTTAAACTAGAATTGAGTCATCGTCGATGACTCAATTATTTTCATGATCATTTCCTTCATCACTTTCAATTTCGACGATTCATCGTTGCAATCTATGGCCATGAAAAGTAGGTTATGCAACCTGAAGTGACGAGGCGACGCATAGTTTTATGCCGTATTTTTCTCGTTTCTGGATGTTCTTATGATATCGATTTCAATAACTAAATTCAAGCTCCCTTTTCTCAAAACTTACTTCAAGTATCTACAAGGATTATAAACTTCACATACAAATATGAATTTACTTTGCTTCAAACCTATTGCATCCATCTTTCAAATTTTTTTCAAATTTTATCAAAAGAAATGTTTGGCGTTGGCCATAAACAGATTGCATAGCGAGACATCTTCATGCAGAGTCTATCTATAATATGTAAAGTTCTTGTTCAATACTTTTTCAGCCATTAAAACATACCATCGATGGGATCCATTTTCATAAATCATTTAAAAAATAATAGTCCCACTTTTGCACGTGGTGTGTATTTAATGTAATGTATTGATCAGAATTTTGGGAATTTTTTGTGCTTATTTTATTTTTATTCCGCCGTTTCATCTCCACAGATGGTTAAGAAGAATGTATTTGTTTGTTAGTATCCTTTTTGATAGTATCGATTATGGATATTTAGTTAGTTAAATAGGGCTATGTATGCTCAAATGTTGTAGCAAATATGCTGGGTAATAGGGTTATTAGAGCAAGAAGTAAATTCTCATTCTATAATTTACACAACCTTCGTTTATGCGAGACAGTTTTGCATATTTCACATCGATTCATCAATCATTTAAAGCTTCACTCGTACTATTACTATCATACCTGTCAGTGGTCAGGGATGGGACCAATAATCCTATCATTTCCATGGCATGCGGTTTACAACAAAGCAGCAGCTGAAAGCCTCCTGATTTTTCGCGAATTAGACATTAATTGTGGATAGTCCTTGGATTCCATAAACTATTGGATGTTTTATGACTCATTGAATGCATTCAATTTGTGTTAACTGCATGTAATGGATCGTGGACTGTGGACTGCTTAATCGTTTGGTTATGGGTTTAGTTGGAATTTCAACCAGTTCGCTCCAACGCCAGGCCATATCGGAAAGGGGACTAATATTCAATCAAATAAATTTACGTGCATGTCTGCAAATGAATGATACGGGAAATGAATTTTCCCGTAAAACTTTTAGACTTTTCATCTTGAATAAATAATGCGAGATAAAGCCCAAAATAGCAGTTTGTACAGTTTGTAGACATTCTCTCGTAGCTATGCATTTTCCGTTTCTTTTCTTAATGGAGCTTCTCCCATGTGAGGTTTACTCCGAGTACTCCTATATCTTTTTTATTGTAGCATTCACTCGTAAATGTATTGGGTGTTCCTGAAAGGTTCCTTGTAAAAGCGATTAAATGGCCATGTCGCCTTTCATGTAATGATAGTTTTTTATGAACCTTCAGAGTGAAAGCTCTAAATTTTACAGAATTCGTCTCCCACTTATATTCTGTGCGCTCAAGACATTCCAACCAGTCTTACCGCTCGCAATACGCAAGTGTCCTTGGAAACTAATCATGAGCAAACCAAACGTAGTATTTGTTCTTGGGGGACCCGGAGCTGGAAAAGGGACACAATGCGCCAATATAGTTGAGGTATTGTTAGTTATCATCTTTAGTATCTTTAAAAAAGCACAGGCCCATGCTTTATCGTATGCATGTAACGTGCATGCAAAAAAAAAAGTTTGGCATGATATGCTGAGCTCAGCTTATTAATTATTATTGCAGCATGCAGTTTGCAGTAGAATGGCTAACTAATTGTTTGAATGTTCTGATTCTGCCTACAGAAATTTCATTTTGTTCATCTTTCTGCGGGCGATCTTTTACGAGAAGAGAGGTCCAGAAAAGGCTCGCAATATGGAGATTTGATAGAAAAACACATAACAGAGGGAACAATAGTCCCTGTTGAAATTACGTGTTCTTTGATTGAAAAAGTGAGCACAAAAAAAGGTTCATTCAATTCCAATGCTTAGCGGTGAAGAAATTTGTGTAATTTGGGTTTTCTGATCTTAGGCAATGAAGGAAAGTGGCAAGAACAATTTCCTTATAGATGGCTTTCCCCGCAACCAGGATAATCTGGACGGCTGGAACCGGCAGATGGCAAGCAAAGTTAACCTCCAGTTTGTCTTATTTTTGGAGGCAGATGAAGATGTTTGCATAGATCGTTGCCTAATGAGAGGTCTAGCAGGTAGCGGCAGGTCCGATGACAACCCAGAAAGCTTAAAAAAGCGTGTTGTCACATATATGAATGCGACCATGCCTATCGTTGACTACTTCAAAGAAAAAAACCTTGTTCGGACAATTGATGCTTCAAAATGTCCGGAAGAAGTAAGCATTGTATTTTTAGACAGCAAGGGTATGCACAATAACAACTAACAACTTGTTTTCTATAAATGCGAATTTAATTTACTTTTGCAGGTCTTTGAAGAAGTGAAAATTCATTTTAAGAGGTTTTACTAAATACCGTGTGGTGCAGTGCAGAGTACTTTGAAAAACTTCCTTCTTCCTGGCATTATAGTACCTTACATTCTGTAGAAAAAGCAATTTTCCTTTCATGAGACGAAAACCTATATACCTGTAAAAAGTACGTAGAAGGACGTTTTTGGGTTTTTTGCATTTAAATCTTGTTTTTAGGGCGAAATTATATTAGAAAATTGCATGACTAATTACCAAAATAATAGATACGAAGTAGATCTATTAGGATGTGATAAATATGTTTAAATTGACAAACTAATTATAAGCTTTGATCAGAATTGTGAACTAAGAACCCTTTTGTGTATCAAAATGATATGCATGTCTATGACAATGAAATTAATATATTTCCAAAGTCACTTATAGATGAAGATGAAATCCTCCTACCTGCAATGTTGTCTTCAGATCATCAATACTTTATTCCAATTGCTTCAAATGCTAAATTGTTTCAAAAGCAAAATTCTTCCATACCGTATAACTTCTTGAGGTTTTTGTAAATCTCAATCTAAAGTAAATAAGTACCTTCTGCACCTCAATTGATTCAATAGTCTTAGATCCTTTGAACTCAAACTTAGATGGTTTAAACAATAATTTATTACTTTTTTGGTTTAATCATTTTTCTTATAATTAGTTAATGACATTGACATTTGTTGGCGTTGGGAATTTCAATAGCTGCTTGTGTCGTTAAACGGAGGCAGCGTGAAGCACGATACCAGCTAAAAAAAACCATAGATCTATAGGCTATGACGTTGTAAACGAATCCATTATGCCCTAAGTTGTCAATTAGAATTTGACTCCATTTAAAGGACTCATAAAAATTGCATCGATATGTTTATTTTTTTTATCATAAATTTTGACCACGGAAAATGAAACTGTACAGCGTGCATCTATAGTACGTTTAGGCGATTTGGCCAGGCATGTTACTTAACAAGATATAGTTTTCATTCTTTTCCAATTGTGTATGTAAAGAAAACAATGTCCGTCTGCCACTACAAATAAAGTTGACTTTAATTTATTAGAGTTTAGGCATCATTTTCGCATACTAAATTTAATGATCTCATATGATTCACTCATAGAAGTAGATTCTTCACTCTAGGAAAGAATTTCAATCAATTAGCCAGAGGGCCGCTATCTAGTCTAGTAATCGATGGCTCATAGCGAAGGTGGAGTACAGGCATATTTTTCTCTATGTCAAATGGATGGAAAACTACAGTGCGCTAAGCGGCCTTCTTTACGATTTTTTTGGACAGAATTCACAGAATAGTTTTCGACTTTTCGTTTTCGTTGATTGAAGAAGAAAGAACGTTTTTAAAAGTGGTTAGCTAATGTCAAATGTTGGAGGCTTAGCGTTTTTATCTCAGAAAATCGATTGTTGTTGACGGTTAAGCAGTTTAGTTAGTTAAGCAATTTTAGCGACACGAGTTGAAGGCCTTGGAAGCGTTGACATTTTTATTACCTGAAGGTTTTTATTCTAAAGCAAATTGCAATGGCTGCCGGTCCTATTGCAGAAAGAAATCAAGGTAAGCTAATCAAACTAGAAAACTTGTGAGCGCCTTTTATTCATTCTTAGTTTTTAATGTAAACCGATCGATTGTAAACCTCTTATTTCAGATGCCACCGTTTATGTCGGTGGTTTGGACGAGAAGGTATCAGAATCTCTACTGTGGGAACTCTTTGTTCAAGGGGGGCCAGTTGGTAAGCACAAACACAAGATATGTGAGCTTATTAATTCTTAAAATTTAATTAATTAAATTTACATTATAAAGAACGTGTTTCTTTTTCCTAAACAGTAAACGTTCATATGCCAAAAGACAGAGTGACTTTGCAACATCAGGGATATGGATTTGTTGAATTTATTAGCGAAGAAGATGCAGACTATTCAATACGAATCATGAATATGATCAAAGTGAATTGTTATTTCTTTATTAATTTTAATTTTTTTGATTATTTTATTTGCCTTTATTTATGGGTTGTTGTTGCATCTTTTAATAGCTATATGGAAAGCCGATACGTGTTAACAAAGCTTCGGCTCATCAGAAGAACCTGGATGTCGGAGCTAATATATTTATTGGCAATCTGGATGCTGAGGTGGACGAAAAGCTTCTTTATGACACATTTTCTGCGTTTGGAGTTATATTGCAAACACCAAAAGTGAGCACATTGATTTATGATCATAATACTTATACATTGATCGATTATGTCTATTCATTCTGTTCCAAATTGATATGTATATATATATATATTGCATTAGATAATGCGAGATCCGGAGAGTGGGAACTCTAAAGGATTTGCTTTCATTAATTACGCGAGTTTTGAAGCCTCCGATGCTGCTATCGATGCAATGAATGGACAATATCTTTGTAATCGTCCGATTTCTGTATCTTACGCTTTCAAAAAAGATTCTAAAGGGGAAAGGCATGGCTCAGCTGCCGAACGGTATGATTTCTTCTTCTTGACTTCTTCATGAAACTTCTTGGCTTGAATTACTTGAATATATTAGATGTAGGCTTTTGTAGCCATTATACCATTTACTTTATCTTCGGTATATTATTACAGATTACTTGCTGCTCAAAATCCGTTGACTCAAACGGACCGACCAAATCAATTATTTGCAGGTATTTTGTTAAAACTTGTTAAATTTTTAGCGTACTTTTTTTGCTCGTGATAGGCGTGCAACTACAACTTTATAATGAAATTATAAATATTCTCACCATTTCTCAGATGCTCCACCACCAACTTCACTTCCTCCTCCACCTCCCCCTCCTCCATCAATGGCACACGTACCTCCACCTCCAATGATGTTGCAAAATGCAATGCCGCCAATGCCACCGATGGGACCTCCTCCACAAGGTATGCATTTACTTCCTACCTAATCCTTACAATTCCAATATTGCCACTACCTTGATACGACTTATTTTTTTTTCTATTTAAAAATTGTAGTTGGTCAATTCCACATGCCTCCATGGGGTGTTCCACCTGGGTGGGGTATGCCTATGCCTCCACCTCCTGCCGGATTTGGATTTCCTCCGCCACCACCTCAAAGACCGGCTCCACCTCCACCCCCAGCATTTTAATGAAAATTATGATGATGGTGAAATGAAATATTTTTTACTTCTGGAATTCTGGATACTGTTTTGTTACTTTCTCTCGTGATGGACATTAGTTAGTAAAGTTTTTTGCATACTTGCATGACTGTATGAGTGTAAATAACTGATAATGAGGTCTTTATAGTTTCACAATAATAGAAAAATAAAAATAAAATCGTTGCTTTGTTTCTCTCTTAGTCTTAAGTGGAAATTACCATTTATTATCAAGGTAAAGAGACACCAGTGTAGATTATACATATGGAATATCATGGGTGAGTATAGCTATCCATGAGTTGTGTTGTCAATTAGAAATATTTAAAAGAAATATAATCAGGAGATCTATTTATCTCATGGGCGTACCCCCATGTCACCTCGACGAAAGGGTGAATGTGAATATGTCTCCCTCAAGCATCTACTTTCTCCTCTTCTTGGCTCTCGCCCTCATCGAGGTAACCCCCTTCAAGGAAATCCGAGTCTACTACTTGAAAGAATTCCTTCAACGTATCAATTACGGTTATCCCCACCCTGGTCATGTTGGTTTCTTTGTTGGGCTCCGGATCGGGAATAATAATCTGGACGACAAAAAAAAACAGTTTCATTCGAAAATAATCGTAGAGCCACTAAACGTGATTAGTCTAAGCAAATGATGGTTGACACAAAAAAGTTACCTCGAATTCGAGAAAATCCCCTAAGAGTTCCACACGATCGATATGAACACGTACAGTTAGACCATCAAGTTCAAGTATCGAGAGCTCCCTCACTTTTTTAACTTCCCCTTTGATACCATTCGACAATGTCAATACTTCCTCCATTGTCACAGGATCAGGGACGGGACTGATTTTGTAACAGCTCTTTTTAGGACCCATGGTGTTGGGTCTTTCATATGCGATAAGGAACCCGCGTTCATTCTCAATTCTAAGTTTCAGTCTACTTTTCTCAGAGTTGAAATAAATGTCTCTTTGATTGAGGACTGAAGCTTCAGAACCGGACAACCGGCGGGCCGCAGCTTTCATAAACGCTAGGTGTTCTGCGTCCTGAATTATTGCTTTGATTTCTAAATTTTGCGGCATTTTAAAGCAACCAGAGCTATAAAATCAAAAAAGGTAAGGGTCAGCTCTTGGTTCCGTAAAGGCCTCACATACAACGACAAATAGGTATCTCTAACTATACTCAAGCAATTTTTTTCACTCTCCATAATAGTGCATGGCATTTTGATTTCCAGCTCTTTAAGGGTAGGGTTTAGTTTTAGAATTACTCATCATGAGAAAAATTAATGAATTAGGACATTACCTGAATTTCCAGAGAGATTTCCTGATGAACAACTTCGATATTGACGAAATAAATTCCGTTTTTAACTCCAAGGGTTAAGTATGATTTCGGATACCGGTTTCTTCTTACTCACCAACTCACCATTCAGCAACTCAGCATCACCACGTTTCTCTTTCGGCGTTCGTGTTTGTTTCTGGTATCTGGTAGCGTATCATCGTGCCGTTCTTCATCTCTGTGCATTGCGTGCTATTTTGGTGGCAATTTAGCCATAGAGTGATTTGAAACGGGAACGTGAAACAACACAAATCGACTCGCTCTGTCAGTGTGTCCTGTGTCACATAACACATTCATCGCTATTCATCTATTCCAAACGTTTGTGTGGAAACGTTTTGTTTATCTCTGTGTCTATTCACACGACTTAATGACAATACTCAACATTTGGAATTTTTCAAATAAGGAAATATGAGGAAGGTGGGAGACTGAAAGAGCCCTAGGTGTACATTATGGTGATTGTCAGCTGGATGAGTTGTATACTAAGTGTGTCGAAGACGGCGAAAAGCCGATGATTAAATAGTTACATTTACAAGTCAGTTAAGATAGTTATTGATGAAAATCAAACCAAGTCGCCTGTAATATTAGTATTAATCGAACGAACTAACCTTGCTTTATGTATCTTTAAGGTGTCACTTTGGACGCTATTTGTTATAACTTTTTGGGGACGTGAAAGACATAAACTGAAAAATGACGATAGGATCTTCTCAGAGTCCCAATAACATCGTTTTCGCGATTGAAGGGACTGCTTTGTGTGGAGCATACTTGAATGAGTTAAAGCAACAATATATCATCCCCACTTTAGAGTAAGTGTGTCTTGAGGCTAAAATCCTGTAATTATTTTATAAGTCTTTATTTTATAAGGGGAAGACTAAAGCTATTGGCACCACAAGTTTACGGAAAAAGTTTTTAACTCCGGGGAAAACGCCACGCTCTTTGCTGAACAAACTAACTGGGAAAGAAGCTATGCTGGCAGTGTTGGTTTTTTTTTTAATTTTTGGTGCCGATAGCTTCAGTCCACCCGTTTATAAGCTCGTTCGACAGGGGGGCGAGAATAAAAAATGAGACTATACTTTTGCTTGAATGAAACCTAAAAATGGGATTGTCTTGACCTTGCTTGTGTAGATTTTTTAACGGAAGCAATGCCGATGACAAGGATTGTGCATCAGATGTAAGAAATACTTTCGAAAATTATGGTTTTGAAAAAAAGGGAATTTATGCTATGCAATGGATTTATTTTTGTATTTAGAGCAACTTCTCGCTGTATGGACTTGTGGTGTTTCACTCTGCTGACGCTTTGCCAAGGTATTTGACAGAGGCTTATGGACCCATCACTACACCACATAAGTTGATATCTATGATTGATAAGATCCCGTAAGTTAGCCGTAGCTGACGTTTATTCATGACATTTTATCAACTTTTTTATTGTTTTTTATTATTATAAATTAAAGATTCTCCGGCGGTCATGGGGAAGCAGCCTCCCACGTTGGTGAAGGTCTTGCAACCGCACTGCAATGCTTGCAAGATCTGTCAACCTTCCGAAATCTACCCTGTGACAACACTCAATGTAAAAACACAATTGTTATCTTTACTTAATAAAATGTATATGCTATTGTTCAGAATAAGTGTTTACGCGGATCTTAACTGGAATTTCAGCTGTAAAAAAGTACATCGTACTTATATGCAATTGCAAACCGTACGGGGTGCCAGTTATTGAATCTGTTGGCGCCGACGGTGAGTACCATGGCTTAGTTGCTGAGAATTTAGCTTCATATATGAAAGAAAAAAACATTCACCTCACCATTTTGTCTCCTAGAAAAATCCCGGGTAAGAACAGAGTTATTTAAGTTATAACCAATGTAATCCATGGCTATTATTATTGCAATATTTTTTACCAAAGTTATTCAATGAAAATTGTTGGTTGTAGCATTGATAAATATATTTGATCGTGCTGGAGGGGAATCCTCGACTCAAAAAAATTACGCCAGAGATGTTCGACATCTCGTATTACTGAGTGGCTATCAATTGCAGGTACGCAACGAATGATAACTTCTTTTGAATTTAGTCTTCAAACTCAATCACTGAAGCTATTTTTTGTACATACTTAACAGGAAAGACCACTCACTCCCACTAACAAGGCAGCGACAGTTGCTGACATTGTCACATCTCAAGCATTACCTCCTCCACCGATATCTCAATCACCAGCTGTGCCGATTCCCCCAATTTCACATACTCCTATTCACACTACTGTCTCTCAATCCTCTGGACCACCTACAAACTTGCTGCTGACAGGAAATCCGTCATCTGTGGTATCTTCATCTCAAAACTCTGTAAACATGAACATGAGTCAAGCGCCAAATCAAATGAGTCAACCTGTTATGACCAATCCAAACAGCAGTATGTCCAATCCCGCTGCACCTCCGAATCAGCAACAAATATATTCCCAGGTTGCAATCCGAGTTCGCTCCTCTATCATGAGGCATCAGTTAAACAATCAACAGCAAATGACTGCGGCACAGCAGCAGCAGCAACAGCAACAATTAAACCAGCAGCATACCTTAAACGCTCAGCTTAAAGCGAAAAGCCTTCATCCACCTAACATGCCTCCTCAGCAGTCTCAGCAACAACAACCTACAACTCCTATGAGTCAAGGTCAGCAAATTAATCCCAGTCATCAAATGAATCAGTCTACAATGAGTGCCCAGCAACAGCAAATGCTTCAGAACCAACAGTTAACTCAACAACAGCAAATGCATTTGAATCAACAGCAACAGTTAAGTCAACAGCAACAACAGTTAAGTCAACAGCAACAACAACAACAACAACAGCAGCAGCAGCAGCAACTCAATCAACAGCAGCAACATCAACAGCATATGAATCCGCAACAGCATCCACAACTTAATCAACAGCAGCATCAGCAAATGAATCCTCAACAGATGAATCCCCAGCAGATGAATCCTCAGCAGATGGGCCATATGGCACAACACGGAGCTCCAAATAGATGGTCTAACCCGATGGCTCAGCAGGCTGCCATGCAAAAGATGCAAATGCAGCAACAGCTTATGGTGCGTAACAGCTTATGTGTCGGCTAAAGATCAAAATGTCAATTTAAACTAATATTGTCCATTCAATTTGTAATAAAAATGAATGTGTGATGTGTTAATGCGGTATGTTTTTAGCAACAGCAACAAAATCAATCTGCTCAGCCGAACTCAAGTCAGCCAACACCGATGGCTCAGCAGCAACTATTAAACAAACAGCCCATGCAGCCACAACCTCAACAAACCGTATCTCCCCTAATTGCTCAGTTAAAAAATCCTCCAATGGGTTCTCCTCAAGTATCTCAGACTCAACCCTCGGCGCCAGCTTTACCTACTGGACCGCAGACCAGTGTGGCTGGTTTGAATCAACCGATGAATCCTCAGAAAGAGAGGACAAATATTTGGAGCGGTTTCATTGAATGGCATGAAAAACAAAAAGGTAAGTTTTTATATGAAAACGTGTTTTTCCTGCACATACTACTTCCTTTATTGGTGATTAGAGACGATTTAACAAATATTTATTTATGCATCGTTTTATTGAGTCCTTTATTTCTAAAGCAGGACCTCCGGATGGGCAAAAAATTCCTAGGCAAGTGCCTTGCCACGTTTCTGCGAATGTCGTAAATGGAGAACCTGAAGTAAAAGGAGATGGATGGCCGCCTAAATTAATAATGCAACTGATTCCTAAAGCCATTGTAGGTAGCTTAGGTGGAGGTTATTTCAGAGACGTGAAAACCGTGCTGTTCATGCTTCAGAATTGTGATGCACTCAACTCTTTGACACGTGTCATGGATTCTGGATTTGTGAGTTCCTCATCCCTGTCTACAAAAAAGTATACTTGGTACTTAAAGCATGCTTACGGATTCTAATTAATCTCTTAATAATTTCAGGCTGGTTGTGTGCATTTCACTGGAAGTGGGATGCAGCAGTCCGCGTGCAATATCAAAGTTCTGATCCTTCTATATAGTAAGGATCGTCATGCTTACCTCGGATTTATCCCCAATGACCAAGTTGGGTTTGTCGACCGAATTCGAAAAGTCATCCAGCAGCAAAAAACGCAACAAGCTCATCTCCGTCAAGGGTCAGTAATGCCACAAAATCCTATCTCAACCATTTCACAACCCGGCAATCCTCCTACCTCTGGCCCATCACCTTCCTTGACTGGTTTCCCATCCGGACCTACTACTGTGGGAGCTTTGAGTCAACATTTACAGCAACCCACAGGGATCTCACCCAGCTCAATGACATCAGTATTAGCAGGTCAACTAAATGCTGCTCAAACCCAGCTGATGAACCAAACTCACACCATGCAAACCACGTTGCAGCAGCAACAACAGCAAGGTGGTGGAACGCACACTCAAGCCGAACTTGTTCAGATGGAGTTAGAAAGGCAGCAGAATCTTCTCAAGATACAACAACTGCAACAGACTCTGGAAGCTGCTCAGCAGAAAGAGCTCCAGTTCCAACAACGACAACAAGTTCCGGAACAACAATTTGGACAAGGTCCTCCAGGTCACATGCCTACTTCTGTAAACCAACAACAGCAACAACAGCAGCAACAACAGCAGCAACAACAGCAGCAACAACAGCAGCAACAACAGCAACAACAACAGCAGCAACAACAACTTCAACAACAACAGCAAAATCCTGGGCAAAGGGCGGTTCGAATGATTAGGACTCCTTCTGGGAATCCAGGATTACGGCACCTGTTGCAACAACAAGGCGCTCCAGCTGGATATCGAATGCAACAGCAATTGCAACATCAGCAGTTGCAACAACAGCAACAACAATTGCAGCAGCAGCAACTTCAACAACAGCAACAACAACAAATGCAGCAGCCGAGAATGTCTATGTCTCAGCAGCAGCACCATCCTGGTCAGATTCCGGGAGGTCCATCGCAGCAGGCACAATCGTTTGATGAAGTTGGAATACTTGATTTACTTCAGTGAGTGGTTGTTTGCGACTAGATTTGGTTATAGTGATGATGATGTACACTTGTGTGCAATATGATAGTTTAAAGGTGTACATGGTTGGTTGTGCATGTACAATGTGCGCAATATTTTAATTTGTCTTTTTATTCACTTGGTTCATAAAAAACAAATGAAGTTTCTTGTGAAACTGCATGTGTTGGATAATGAATCATGTTACAATTTTTGACATTAAGGTGTAGCATTGTTACTCGGTTTGCTTGATTTGTGTAGCAACAAATTTTGAATGGATGTGGAAGTTGATGGGATGCTAACTATGTGACACACAACTACTAGAACAAGTGAAGCTTAATTTAATACCAGAGCCAAACCGTTGCTTAATATATAGGATTGTGTATTTTCTACGTCAAAATTTGAGATTTGGTACTGTGATCTTGCTTGTTAAATATTTTGATTGAACACATCTGTTTCCAACAAATTTTTGAAAGATTATATAGTCAGCAGCTACTTGCTAAGCAAGTTTCTTGGGAAACTGTATGGATAATGAATAATTTTTCGATTTTCTGCATAAAGATTTACTATTGTTAATATCCTTACTGATGAAAAATTTTAATATTATCTTGATATCGAATTTTTCAATGAAGATGTGTATCGGCACGCTGGTCAAATTCATATTCCAGACCACTCTCAGACCAGAATCCCACCAGGCACAGTTGTTTGAAAAAATTGGAATATTATACATATGTACTGCAGTGAGTAATTTATATTTCACAGTAGATTTGTATGCTTAAAAATTATGATGACGTACATTTTTACAGTGTAACAGCTTTAATGATGGACACACATGAAATGGCATATCGCATGTGGCATCATCATTAATCGCTACTATACAGGTTTAATAATAATGCTAAATGCTATCCAATGTGTTAATTAAGTCTCCATTTACCAGAAGAATCGTCAAAGAACCTATGTAGTTTCCCGTGCAAATGCATATGTGTTTGATGCTGACCATTGACCATTGTCTACATGCATTAAGATGTAGCATGGTTGTCTGCTTACTAGACTCGAAATGTTTGTTTGCAACAAATTTTTGAATGATAGTCGGCCACTTATGGCTATAGTTCTAGTACAAATGAAGTTTCTTGGGAAACTAGAAACTGCGTGTGTTTGATGATTTCTTTGTTGTCCTATATTAACTGTACTCCGTTTTGGAATGCTAACTTTTTTTATTCAAAATGTTTGGCTTTATTTTTCGTATAGACTCGGCAGATGTTTTTCTACTAGTGCAAAAACCAGAAGATGAAGAAATTCTTGGACCTGGACGCACATTTTTGCAATGATATATGACTAATGGCATAGAAGTAGGAATAGCCAAATAAGCTAAAATTCTCTTGCGTGACGAATAATAGAGAAATGTACCTGCAATATTTTATAAAAACGGTTTGTAAGTATAATTAGTATCTATTTGATATTCCACCTTTCACCTATTTGTATTCATGCATGAAATAGATTGAATGCTATACTATAGTTGTTATTATTATATTATATGAAATGACGTATTGTACAATATAGTCATTGTAGATGAAAAGGATAAATGCTTGTATTTTTATGAAAATTGTGGTGTATTATAAGTTACTTTTTTCTGAAAATGTTAATGATTAGGAGTAGATTTATGATTGTATTTTGCTGATTTGTGTAAGATAGACCAATTGATTGCATGCTGTTTTGACTAGTACTATAACCTTAGTAGCAATAGGATATATTCTCGAGTGATACATTACATGAACTGGATGTGTATTATTGGCCTGTCCTCCTTAGATGAAACCCAAATATTTTGTCAGACTTTGTTTCATTTTTATGATGCAAAATTTCACTTTATTGTAATGATTGTTGTATTTCAATATGAAAGAATTTATACAGCAAATAAATAAATCCCATTCATTCAATTTTGATCGATAAAGTTTGTTTTATTTTATTGGTAAGACCAAGTATAAAACATTTGTTTGCGTCATTTCATTTTTACCTCACTCGCTTTTGTTTCAAAAGATACAGTTAAATACAGTTAAATACTCATATAATATTTAGTGTTGCTTACTAATATTTAAGCAATATTTAGCTTTCCATCTCTAAAACTAAATAATTGTCACTAATCCGAAGTGTATAAAATTTCGAGGCACGCATTTATAGGACAGTAAGGACTTAATACTTGCCAGCTAATTTCGTAATCTTGCCATACAAACAACATAGCGAGTTAAATACAGATTGATATACAATCATATGCGGGCACGGTTCTACTTTTAAAACTTACGCATATTCGACTCTTTCTTCCTTAAACTAACTATTCACACTCTCAATACATAGAACACAACTAAATTCATCATATAGTAAATCATTAGGTTAACAACTCACGTAATGATCACATACCAAAAGTTCATAAACAACCCATCACAAAAGCTACAAAAATCAGATAGGAAAGCCAAGAATGAAGTAAAGTATGAGCACACGTGTAATGTATGTTATATGTAACTTACATATTGCAATAAACAGCTAACATGTAGACTTAATTAATTATAATCCATCTATTTATATTATGTCTCTCTCTCTCCCTGTCCTCCTAATAGAATGCCTTCACATATGTATAGGCTCCAAAGGTGCCAGTCTCTTTTGAAGAAACTCATCCACTAGTCGCATTACATGCACTTTGCATGGATACTATATATGGCACAATGAAAACAACATTTTCAAAGGAAATACGATACATATGAGAAACTTTCGAGCCCTGCATTCCTGATGATTCCATACAACCTGACTAAAAATTCTCATACATAATATATTAACTCAGATGAACCATTAAACCAACTCTGTCTCTATTCAGACGTACAATGATGGTTGATGGTAGTTCTCTTCATTATGACCGAAACTATCGTAAATGAATAGTTGTTGGTTATCAGCAAGAAATGAACGCGAAAACAAAGGGTTCCAGCTGTCATTATTATCACAGTTAGAGGAGGACGAAGGTTGGGTGAGAGGAGACTCCTCATGTCAGCACATTGATGTCGGCTCTCCCTCCAGGGTACCTATTTAAGCAAGGTCAATAATGTTAGTTAGCGTTCAAATATACGGACTTGCGGACGCAAAAAATAATCATTTTGCGTTCATTATTCGTTCTGTTTGTGTGAGACGCGACAATGCACAACGACGAAGAAAACTATAGAAATTTTTTATTGGTTTGCATTTTTGTTTTTTGTTACGATTGTTTCCCAACTTCAAATTATATACATAAGGCTTCAAACTGCAATTCAAGACAAATAGATACACTTACATCCGACATTTTCCAAACGATGAGAGAGAAGCATTTTCTTACAATACGGGTCCATTTCCAGAGCTTCAAGAATCTATAGAGAGTGAAGGCTTTAGTTTCTAATGTTCAACGGACATTTAAGAATGGACAAGTCTTTAATAATTTTCCACTTACTTGTATATTATACTGGGTGACATAAATATAAAGCTCTTTGAGTGCAGTGGTGTGGTCAAAATGAGCAGAATGAGCCATGGACAGTTGCTGCATAGCAGAATTCATCTCTTGATCCGAAATAGGGGGCAAGTTTTTAATATCTGCATAAAATTTGGACACCAAGTTCCTGTAGTGTGGGATGTCTTTGGCAAATAAGAGTTTACTGGACGGAGAGTCTTTTCCTAGCCTTTGTTCCGAAGTAGAACACGAGTCCATGAGAGTTTGCATGACGACCCCTAAACTGGCTTCTACTGTAGGAGCTTTCTCCACATCAAAAATAAAGTCAGGATTCTTGATAAAGTTGATCCAAAATCGCAATGGATAGCTAGAAGGGAAAAACACAAATACCGTTATATCCCCATGTCATACTGCAGTATTTATTTTAAATGCTCCTTCCTGTCAGTCGGTGCACAAACAGCAACAATACTGAATTTAAAGGTTCAATTTCAGCAACAAACCTATTGGATTTCCATGCATGAACAACTTCTGGATCCACAATATTGTGTCTACGAGCAGCCTCGTCCAGTAGGTCGAATAGCCATTTAATGGCAGGAGGTAAAGCATCATTCACAGTGAAAATGGAATCAAAGAAATCGTCCACAAACTTCTGAATTGTTCCTTTAGTAGACAGCAGGCGTGTGAGGAAAATTTCGGGAATTGCCTTAGGTGTTCTATCCCGATCAATCCGAGTCCCCGTTCCAGTCCCGTTGTGATCTTCAGCCGGTCGAATCAGGTGAATGTAACGATAGTTTTGGTTATACATGTTATCCATTGTCATGGACATGTTCATGCCAACACCATTTCCCATGCTGACTACTGGGGACATGGAATTGTTCATCATGGTTCGGGAGTCTACACAAGGAATTCATGAGGATTAAAAACATTGCTCTCCAACCCAGAGAGAATTAAACATACTATTGTGAAGAAATATTCTGACAACTTACATGTATGATAGTTGTATGACTTGTTTTTAGAAAGAGATAAATTATTTGAATAAGTATCGGTATGACGTGCGACTAGAGACATCACCGCAGAGTCTTTAACACCATAATGAGCCAATGTGTTTAATTTCTTCCACCCCCCTTCAGTCCTTGAAGTTAAATCTATGTCTTGTAATATTAAATGGCCACCGCGTCCGTGTCTCCATTCTATAGGAAAAATTACATTGCAGTTAATACAACACCGTTACACAAAGGAATAAGTTCAACGGGGGCAAAACTGAACTTTTTTTTAAAAATCTTTACCTAAATCGAGATCCTGAACTGAGGGCCTCAAACTAAAATGCGTATTTTTATACAGAGCATCTAAAATTTTTGACTTGACTTGAGTGATTGTGTCACAATCTAGAACTCTACACTGGATTTTTTCATCAAGTTCGTCTTGCACAGCTTGGAAAGTCTGTAAAAAATACACACAGCATGTTAGGATCATAGTGCCCCATATTGATTAATTATACTTGTGACTGAGGCGTATTGAGAACAAATATACAGAAAATTGATTGCAAACAGTAAAAATAGAGGAGAATAGAGTGTAAAGGAAACATACTTGATATGATTGATACGGGATCTTTTCATAGTATGGGTCTTCCTGGACAAGATGAATCGTCTAAAGAGACAAAAATATGAAATTAGAAGCCATACATTACAAATATACAGTTTTTCACTCTTCTTCCCAAGCAGCCCTAGCTTTCATTTTTAGACTTGCGCACAAAAAGACACAGTAAAAAAGCTCACTTCAATATAATAAATAATAAAAATACATCATCCAACTACAAAAAAAAACTAAAAACTGTATTGCTTTTACTTCATGAAAAAGCAAGACATTATGACCAATTCGAGAATAAAGAAAGAATAGAAGCAATACAAGCATCAAGTTTTGGATTTCACAAATAGTTTTCTCACGGATTCTAATTGTAATCAAAGGGCGCTTTAGTACACAGTTAAAGAAAGCGTGAAAAAGTGGTCAGCTAAAATTAAACGCAAGGAAGACTAATACAGGACCACAGTATAAAGTGAACACAGGGAGTAACAAGAAAGTAAAACTCGATGACTGATTGAAAAAATGACACTTACAACAAGAGAATGATCTATGGGTTCACGAAGTAGTCTTTCGTCTGAAAGCGAGTAACGGGCATCATGTGTAATAGAATCTACAGGCCCTTTTTCAATTTGAAACTTGATTGCTTTGAACATGAGGAACAAGGAGGGGCCCACATGATCCTTCAAGTAATTGTACATACAAAGAGCCATCCAATTGGAAAGCATCTTCTCCACAACGGTCTCGGTGCGTCGAAGCATCAGTTGTGGATGCTTGTTCCCCACAGACTTGTTGATCAGTCGGTGCAACAAACTTTGCAAAATGTCTGTTGCGTACTCCATTTTCCCCATGAGGATTATCATGAGAAGTGAGGCCACATTCACTCTAGAGGACAAAAATTAGACTCGAATAAGCAACTGCATGTCACGGGTTTGTAGGCAGGGAATACATAAATAATTATGCGAGGGACGTACTTATCACGCAAGTTGAAAGCTCGTTGTCCCTCCAAAGTTTCAATAAAAGTTAAAAGAAAATATTTGTTATTCAATAGAAGCTCAAATTGACCCATAGCTGCATCATAGTTTGTGGACGGTCCATTCATTCGGATCTGAAAAGCAGACAAACAAGAACAACAAAATTAAACCCTATATTACATATTAAAGGCTTCAAAATAACATGGTAAAGATGCAATCTTGCTCGTGTGTGTGTGTTTCAAAGGTTTTCACATGGTGCGGTACACAATATATAATAACGGGAAGCAGAGCTTATAAAAATTGTTGCTTTCTCATTCTCTCCTCCAAAATGCGCTTCATTTATATAAAAAATTCACAACCGCGTACTAGACAGTGCTTGTATGAGAAATGAGCATGGAATTTGGCGGAAGTGGTAAAAGTTTCCCTTGCTACTTTCCCCAAGAGATTTACTTATGCACACAACATGTATTCTAGGCACTGCCTCTAAATCACCTTAGCGTCTCGAAGTATGGGATGTTCCGTCACACCAGGAAAAAACACTTTCATCACGTAGCTCTTATGATCCAAAGTTGGAATGGCAGAGGAAGCTAAATCAGCTGTCAAGTCCCTCATGTCCGTTTGAAGCTCTGCAAATGCTAAATCACAGAGAAAAACTTATGAGTAAAGAAGAAAAATCATTTCCAACCAAATAAAATCCTTTTTACTTGCACATCATAATGCAACAAGAAAAGTAGTATTATCCTCAGTCTTCCACACATACATACCTTGTTTACACTCGGACCGTACATTACTTTCCAGCGTGTCCATTTGGATTTGAATACGCTTGTACTCTCGCTCTGCTTGAGTGGATTTCCGTCGGTAAACAAACACGACGGCTGCACACAGAACGAGCACAATGAATGCCGCAGTGGCTGCAATCCAGTAAGCTTCTACAGGGAATACGCTATTCTTCATGAGCTCATACTGAAGGTAGCCGACTTGAAACTTGAGAAAGCGACCAACTCTGACAGTCACCATAGGTATACCTCGGTCATCATTTCCCCTTGGCTGCAGTTCGGGCGGTGTGCACACAATCCGCATTTGAGCCAACGACGTGACATTACAATATTGACTTCCGATGAGCACCTTGATATCCGTCTCGTCCGATGCTTCATTCAGCTTGTCACCCTGCAAATAAATCAATGCCCATTTGTCAATAAACTTGAAGTTGCTTGAATGAACACTACTATCTAACAGGAAAAGAAAGTGTTCCACTTCCCATATAATAATGCATACCTCAATAACAAGTGTATCTCCTTTGTATCTTTTCAAATTCTCTGGAAACGCAATCACAGTGGGATCTTCGACATAGATCAATTGACACTTGTCCGCAGGCAAGTAGTTGTGTAAATGAAGTACAGACTCAACATTGTCCATAATGAACCCAATCCGTTTCCTCACTTCAATTCCACGACTTCTACGTCTTCCTCCATTATTGTATCCCCGCTTAAGGTCATGACTTTCCTCATAGTGCCTGCTAGCCAGTCCATATGGTGTTCCTTGAAGCTGTTGTGCCCAGTCTAAATTAATTGCTGGAGAAGGGCATTCCATTTGTGTGGGATTGATGACAGAACAAGTCTGCAAGAAGAAATGCCCATAAATTTCACACTGGAGAATGAGTGCTACTAACTTACTAAATAACACACCATGAATCTACGTACTCACTGGCTATGCTATGCTAACCCTATAAACTGTAGCTATTATTATTATTATTTCCTTACCGTCTTGTTGGCAATCGTTTGAGTGTACTCGTCCAAATAGACAATCATCTCAGGACTTTGAATGGCATCCAAGTTCTTCCCATGTACAGTAATCATTCGACCACCTGAGACAAAACTCTTCAAAGGCTTAATCTCGACTATCACAGGGTCGTGCATGTACCGGAAAATGAAGTTCCGTTCCAGAACACGAATTGCATTGTCAATGGTCAGTTGTAGACGCCCAATGGTCTCATTAGAAATGGCTGGAGAAGTGGTACAGGTGATCCGGGAGCTTGTAGAATGCGAAGTGTTTACATGGCATGGATATTCTTTCAGAGTCACTCTTACACTTGAGCCAATACTTAGATGCGATCCTATAATTGTGAGTTGAGTGCCTCCACTTTTGGGTCCTTTGTTCGGTGTTACACCCATCACTCTTATATTCTATAGCGGAATGAGTGTATGAAAAATTAGCAAGCAATAAACATAACCGAAAAAACATGATTTGAGTCCTGCGGACGCGGAGACATATTCTGCAATTTTTGTTTCCTTACCTTGTATCCATAACGAACGGATGAATTAGTGTAGCCCACTGCATTACCCACTTGAATAGGACTTTGCATTTCTCGGTCCACTGGACCAGTCCGGCAAACAATCCTCACGGATACCTGTTGAACGCATAACATTAGTCAGTATGTGTTCCAGTTAAAAGATTAAAAAAGATAGAATTAATTAGTTCAAAATACACTATGAACTAACTTTATATCAAACATTACCGTACTCCTATTTATAACTACGGTGCCATGGGAACAATACAAGACTGGTGTTCCAGTAAACAACCCAAGTACACAACAAATGCATACAACTCGATTTATCTAATTTCTAAACTTCAAACAGTCTGCATCTGCATACCTAACTTGGGATTTTAAAACATTTTTTGTACAAATTCATATTTTAAAAACTTTCATACACTCTATTTAACTAATAATGGATCCCCCGAATCCAGACAAGCCAGACAAACCACCTAGTTTCAAGCCCACTGTATCAATTCTCAAAAAGAAACACGTGCCCACCAGTTCCAAAAAAGTTTCCCATCATTCTGTCGAAATACAGACATCAGTTGAGGTTCATGCTGAGGGCTCCGAAGCAGACTTTAGCTCATTAGCTTCATCAGGAACGGTTCAGGGTTCTTCCCACGTCATAGTACATCCATCAAATCCACATTCCGTAGCACACAATCCATATCAAAGCAAACCTACTGGAGTACGGTCAGCAACACTGGCAAAGGTGGAACCAGTGGACAATCCATATGTCAAGAAGGTCGTTCCCCATGCTCACTCAGCAACAGTACCCCATGGACCTTCACCAACAGTGCCCCACCAATCTGAGCAACAAGCGACCACTTCAGCCCCAACTCCAACTCCAAGTGAACATTCCTTAGTGGCCAAAATCATAAATATCGAGCAACAAGCGGCAGCTACAAGAAAATCTCTCCATCACAGACAGTCCAAAGTGCCTATAGTACACATTGCTTCCATGGGCGAATTACAAGGAACGAAAAGCCTAATTCACAATCATGTGCCGGTCACAATTAAGTCAGCCCCTGCACAAGGTGGTTCAGCAAAAAATAATAAAAAACCAGTGCAAGTTATTGAGGCCCCGTCAGAAGAATCTGGTACAGAACAAGATCCTTCCATCACGGAATTGTTTCGAGCAAATAGAGCATTGCCAAGTGAGTCTTAATAAACAAGCAATTTTCCATCATTATCCTTACCCATAAGTGAAACTGTACAAAATTCCATCCGTTCACAGCTAATTCACGGCCAGCAAGTTCCCAACCACCGCATGCACCAGTGAAAAAAAATCTGTTCACCCGAGTAACTCTAGCTGACCGAGAAGCCGCTGAAGCAAAACAACAGTCGAGTGTGAAACTACCAGACATTGATTGGACTGTCATTGACTTTGGATCAACACCAGGGGTGAACGCTGCATCAAGTCATAGCGTGCAGCCCCCCGAGAAAGTTACCAGTGTGACAAAAGAAGTGTTGGTAGCAGTGAAAAAAATGTACCAAACACTTGATCGTAACAACAAGAATAAGTTTTTGAAGAAAGTTATCAACCATGGAGTGCAGCCATTTGTTGTAGAAGATATCCAGAACAATCAAGAGCCATCAAAACGTGGCTCAGGCTATTTCCGTGAAACGTATTTGCTAGATAGAGCAAAAACAATGGACGCCAACCAACGCCGACTAGAAGACAAACAAAGGAGGAAGGATCCCTTTCGGCCTGTGGAAGATCCAAACGCTCCTCCAAAACCGAAGCCATTGCCACCACCGTCTGTGATGAAAGTTTTGTCCAGGAATATTGTGCGCAGACAAGTTGCACCTAATGTGGAAGGTCAGAATGGCGGGGATGTTGTTCCGGATCCAGATTTCGATCGAGCCTCTTTCGTGACCTCACTTATTGACAAATGCTACGGAATTTTCCTGTTCATCGTGGTTCGTAATGCACTCTTAATACATAAAAAAATGCTGGCACAGGCAAATCCCAGATTGCTAGTGTGTAGGGATCTCCAATGTAATGGATTTCTTGTTATAATGGAGTTTTGAAGAGTCATTAAAGCGATAAAAAAATTCATTATAGTGGGATTTGTCTGTATTGTTTTTCCCAACAGGATTTTACTTTCACTATTTTCTCTCTCTACAGCTGTTGGGCACCTCTAATTTCATTATGATGTATGTTCTGGACAACAATCATGAAACATTTATCACTTCCCGACTGCACAAAATGTTTCATCCTAGCGGCTTCTACTTGGGCATTTATTACTTCACATGCATACCAACGTCCCTGGGTTGGTTGGGTGTCATTTGGACTGGGAATGCTAAACATTATGATTTGGCCCTTTGCAGATACATGTGGAAACAGAAAATTGTGATATTCTAATCTATACGCAACGCATCATTATATTCTAAGAATACTAACAATGTCAGCAGTACTAATACTATATAATTTTTATATTCTTTATGATTTTTCTAGCGACTATTGGCTTTCTACGGTACAACCATATACTACATGTACATTGTATCCACAAGTTTTAAAGCATGGAGCCGTCTAAGTGAAGACATGTCCGATCATATGTTGGAGTCTATCAATTCATCCCGGTTTTATCAACGAGAGCCGGACATATGGATCGCCACTCAAACCTATGTATGTGAACGGATTACATAATATGCTCAAATTTTTTAAAGTTTGACAAACTTCTACACTGACTCCATTGTTCATATTCATGTACATATTTAGCACGAGTGCTGCGGATTTCTAGATTCACACGACTGGGAGAGTACACTAGTTTCGACAGACAAGCAAACTATATATGGCGATGTGGAGACCTTGTACCCATACTCTTGCTGCAATTTCTATGTAAAATGTCCCTGTATTTAAAAAATGCATGAACCTTGAAGATTTATTGACAAACTAACTAAATAAAATTCATTTTCTAAGGATCTCACTTGCCACAGTATGCCAACATTGGAGGAAACGTGGACCAGGGGTTGTTACCAAGCACAGCTCATTTATAAAAACACATTTCTTACTATTTTCATACTACTGAATTGCACTGCGATTGTAACTATGGTAAGAATCTAAAATTTCCTGTTATCACAGCTCACTATTTATACAGGATAATTAGCGGTGATTTATTTTCTTTCCAGTTGATTGCCCCAATTTACGTATATGCACTTGAGCTTCACTATATCCACAAACCAGTAGACGAGGCTCGATTTGTTCCAGACTAACTTGAAGGAAAACACAGAGAGTTATTTACTCACCTGATAGTTAACAAGTTCACAAGGCACATGACCAATATGGATTTTCCCACGGACGTCTTCCTCTTTCAACCCTAGATCAGAACCTTCAATAGTCACTAAAGTCCCACCCTCCATTGGTCCACTTAATGGCTTTATCTGCAAACAAAAAATTCAACTTGTTAGCTCCCAACTTCACATCAATGCATCATTTATTACCAACAAAAGTCTACATCACGTCAATAAATGCACTAACTAACTTTTTGTTAGTATCCACATCCACCAAGAATTTTTCAACATGCATTAAAATTTACTACAATCTAACCTAGACTTTACTAACTAGCTAACTAAATAGCAGTTTTGTAGGGGGTTTTTACTTACCACGTCAATACGAGGCTTTGGACATCTTGAAGCTCTTGATTTTGTACATGACTCCCGAAAACTGCATTGCTCTTCACACCATGTACACTGGTATTTTGAATTGCTGGGAGTTACACAAAGGGAGCAGTCAGGATGACCTCTGTGGGAGCCCAGGATTTCACATTTATACAAAGTGAAGTTCATAGTGTCCAAGTGATGGTTTTCCTTCCACATGACGGTCACACTGGCCTGATATTCACCAACTTTGGCCCGATACGAGAGCTACAGAGAGAAAACAAGTTGTTGGTCTATGCTATAAATTTGGTCTACAACACGCACACATGCATATTACATAGGAGCTAACAAAAACTAACTAACTATTTCTACTTTCTTGGATCCCCACACAACTAACCACTATTATACGTACACAACAGTGACGTGACAAGCTAAAAGATTGTGTGTGTACAAGTTTTTGGAGAAAGCTTTCATTTCACTTTGACATAAGCTTCAGCACTGTGTGACAACATGAGTCAGCAACATTCTTCAAGTTTATAGACGCGTACGAGCCAAGTGCACATAAACTAACTTGTGTTCCCTACAAGTTTACACACTTTATGCAATCCCCTTATACTTGAGCACTGTTTTATACCAACTAAATGGGAGAGGAAAATTTCTCCAAATTCGCCCCCACAGCGAGTTTAAATGGGAAAACATTCATGCAGATGGATGAGATGCATTGAAACGCATTTAAGTAGTTATCTAATCGGACCCTCAAAGGAATTTGATGGCCTGTAAAATGTGATTTTCCAAAGAGTACACCATTATGAGTAATACGTTTTTTACAAGGGGGAAGAACGCATGACTATGAGATTCTCTGCATACAATTCTTGGCTACACAAAAAATCGGTTTACCAATCTAAGGACCTAAGAAAAGTTAACCAAAATGCTAACCCTACCAATTCAGATCCCCCGCTCTTTCAGTAAGTAACTTAACTCCTACTGTAATATACATAGACTGTCAGCAAGTCAGCATCTCTAGAAGAAAATCTCATATTCATGCTGTACACAAGTTGCTTGAAAACCCTTTCGTTCCTTAAACGCTATACATTCATAATGCACAAACTGATTCACTCCCATTTAAAAAAAGTTAATTTGCTAGTTTAGGGTTTGTTGTAATCCATAAGGGGGATTATAAATGGAGTAAACTTAGGTCATAAAGAACAACTTTTGTAATCTTAAGCACACTTTGTCTGTCATTAATAATTTTCCAGTCCTATGATCACGTCATAAGGGAAGTTGTGTGTGGCAGTTTCATAATTGTTATGACAGTTTCGTTTCACCCATAAAACTATATATACACCGCCCATGAGAATCCATGTTACCAACTTTACAAACAATAATACGTCTACATAGGGCGGAAGGAAATAACGGCTGTGAGTAACACTCGTTTCTCTGTTCTCATTTAATCAAAATGAGAACCGTATTGTTGACATTAGCAACCTCCCAAGAATCCCAAAATATTTCCCTACCAATAATAAGTAAAAACCAAAAATACTATCCCATATATCCATGAGAATCACAGCACAATATTTGCCTCGTCACTAACTACACAATAATTAAACAAGATCAAAACCCATAGGACTACACTTACAGTTGTTTCCCCACATATGATGGTCCGGCTTTTCTCCACTTTAGCTGGCACTCGAAAGCTCGATTCTTCGATATGAATTATGCATTGGACATCTGTGTGACTTGCCTATGAATTGAGAGAAGGACACGTTACACTATTATTATCATTGTCCGGACTTGTCTACCCGATCAAATGAGATTCCACAAAGCTTTCTCTTTGAACTTTCAACCCTGTTTAGGTCGGAGCTGTAGACACTGTCATTCTCATGTCCGCTGCATGTCAAATGTCAAGTAGATAGCATAGCTAGCAGTAGCTAGTTAGTATTTGTTTGTGTTTTGAGAACTCAAGATACAACTATCACTTAACATTTCACAGTGCATTGAACTACATGTGAAACCGACCATTCAAACGTATAGGAATTCCATTGTTGATTCCAACAAGAATTTGTAGAAAATGGCTATGCATTTTACCTGTCGTGGCAAATTTTCAACTTCTAAGCGTATTTTTCTAGGAACGTTGTTAGGAATCAGTAGGGGTTCCACAGGACTCCGAAAACGAGGGCAAAATCCTGAACCATGAGTTGCCATCTGAGCGGGGTTCTGAAAAAAAATCATGAAACTATTGTTAAATAATATGATTTTTGGATTGAATAAAAAACAGTTTCAATTCGTTACAATAAATCAACAAAAATGTTCCAAAATTATTGCATGACGCCCATTGTCATTTGGAATTTAACATCCAGTTTGACAGCATACAGCCAAACATACTAACTTAAAACTAAAACTAATCAATGTCGAATGTGAAAATTGCGCTTGCATGTCTTCTACACGATGCGTGAAAAATGGGAAGCTCAAGTAAGTAATGCATTTTGGTGGGAGAAAAGACCTTGCTTTCAGGCTTTTCGTCCATGCATGTGAGAAATGCACTTTGGCTGGATGCATTCATATGTCGTCCAATCTATCGATGTTTCCCAATTATCAGTACCAATAACTGCAATTTACGGTTAGCCGATACCGTTAACAATGCACGAATTCAAATTCCCGAAATATCAAGGGAGTTGGGGTCAGTAGTAGTTACTTTTAGTTGAAAAAAAATCGGTGAATACAGATGGGTACACTACTATTGTACAATTTGAAATACTTGAAACTTCAAACTTGAAAAATCTCCTACCTGTAGACCATGAAAGGTTTTCACAATAAATACGTTTTGTTTCATTGGCTTCATAAAAATGGTTAGAAAACTAAAGGTCTGCCAAATTTTCCAACATATTTCAGATGTTTGCAAATCTCTTGCCAAATATTTGTCGCAGAAGACCCCTAGTTTTGTAGAGAATTTCGTGTAACTTTTAAGCTCTACAAAATGGCTAGCTCAGTCAGTTAAAATAGATAATTTCATAGGTAAAATTTCAGTTTAATATTTATAAGATGAATATACGGGGTTTACAAAAACAGAACCAACAAGGTAAAAAGAAGTTTTCTCAACAAAATTAAATAAAACTACTCCATTGACGTTCTCAAGCACATGGAACGAATACAATCTAATCTAAATTCCATTAAACCTCTAGAAAAAATTCAGATCACTCTCACCCAGCGGGAGTACCTCCAATTTCATTATCTAAAAGCATATAGACATCACCGGGCTCTGACAGTTTTCTCATTCACTCATATTAATCAGATTAATTCGAGCATTTAAATTAATATGTCCCCAGCGTGTATCCAAAACAGTATTCATCATATGGATTGAAAACAATCAAATCGCATAGACTGATCGTTCCTGGAAAATATTCACTCAACAAAGTTCGTCATGTTGACAATTCAAGTTTTTAACAAAAAGAAAAACGAGACACTCCGCCCATGCATCAAACCTAACTTAACCTAAAAAAGGAAAAGGATCTCCTATTTTCCATGTCAAATACTGATAATGTTTTACTGTCGACACTGTCGACTAGGCGAATCCAAACCTAAACTTCTATTACCTCCACCTACCTAAACTATCTAAATTGTCAGGTACCAATTCCATCAACTTAATCTAGCAATATTCAAATCTCTGAACAAGTATTCATATCATAGCCCATAATATGTACCTGGTGCATCATGTGTAAAAGTCCAACTTTTTCGCCACTGATCACCGATGAGGAATTACAAACACCCGTATCGTGGACACATCGGTTCTCATTCACGCACCAACTACAGCCCCACAGTGACTTTACACAGGATAGACATTTTGTGTGCAAAGAGCAGTTATAAAAGTAGAATGATCGACTGACGAAATCCTTATTCGTCTCTGCAGAGCGAACCGCCAAGTCGACTTCCACATGATCTTGTCCAGCGGGTATGACAGGCCGAAAACTAACTGGAGGTGTTCCACATTCCAGTCCATGAGGCTTCAGTTCGGCGTCGATTGGGGGTGCAGAACCGAACACACATTTGTATTTGGCACGTTCAGGGAGATTTGGTCGGATCACTAGGAGCACCTGCAATTATAAAAAATATAAATTTTACTATACAGTTAAGCTTGATACTTCAACACTAAACACGAGGGCACAAATATACCCGCATCGGGTAATCGGGTCTAGAAATCACAGGACCTGTCTTTTGTAAAACAGCACTGTCCTCCTTAGCGATTTCGCATTGGCGAAAGTCACTCACTCCACACTGTCCACACCCATACTATTCTACTCTTCTCGGATTTTCCAAAAAATGATCTCTAGACTGACGCTATGTTCAATAAATCCTCAGTACACAAAATATCATGGTCCCCAACCAACACTGTCATGATAATCCGTGTGATATTTTCCAGAGCTTGTTAAAAATAATGATGAAATTTCCTAGACTGCAACCTTATTTTCACAAGATTAGCGCCATGAACAAAATTGGAGGCAACTTGAAATTCATTTCAAGAGCTTAGACCAATAACCACTCATATCCCGTGTGCCACAGACAGAACAAGATGGTGATGAAAAGAATAATGATGTTCTCAAGATGTAGGATTATCGAAAATTCTGTCCCTGCGTGCGATATTGGTCCCACAAATGCTCACGGGAAAATAATGGTACATGTCGCAAAAGTCTATCAACAATCCACAAAAACTACGTTTCTAAAGCTTTGTAACTTTCCTACCTGCAGTTTGCAAGTTTGCACTACAGAAGATACTTAACAACTAACTAACTAACTAACTTAAGATTTACAGAATTCTGTATAATATTTTTATTGATTCAACAAATATTTGATTATGTGTCAATTTATCATGGAAAAGTTTTCATGAAATTTTCCCAACACATTTTAGAAAATTCAGCATGACCTAAAGCGATGCACAGCCAGCTAACTAACTAAGGATTAGCAAACTTGGCAATTTCCCCACATTACAGGACCGCTGTGGTTGTAACCAACAATCGTATTTTCTACTCCCTTTTACTGTATATTTACAAATGGGGTCCAACCGTAGTTAGTATATTATGCCATATGCACTAACATACACAGAGTTGCAACTTTATTGAGCACCACACAGTCGGGCTCCAAAACTGAACACCGCTCCTCTTATCATGTCATTAGATCACATTAAAAAGAACAGAGTGGTGTGCAACTCTGATTAAAAGATAGTGTCGATTTATATAATGACTTCTAAACACAGCCCCTCTATGCGCTCCCCTCTGAATTCCATTTTTTTCCTAGCTGCTCCACAAATTCATTTTATTAACACACGCATACTCCATATAGTACAGTATACTACTGCTTATATGAAGGCTCTTCCTTGTAATAGCTTTATTGTTTGACACTTGAGCTGCTAGATTGAAAAGGCATAATAATGTATGCACATCATGCATGTTTTACATCCACACGCATGCATATAAATGGGCAGGCATGTAAAGTGTGTGAGAACTGATGCACTCAGGGACGTGACGACTTTGTCCAACAATTTTATTAATTTCGGGTCGCATTATGTGTCAAATACAAGCCAACTAACTTATAGTTAGTTAGCTAGTTACTAACCAACTAAATAACTAACTAACTAAAAGCAATACAATGAGTTATATGGCCGTACGAATCCTTTTCGCATCCCCAAGATACTTCTAAATGCAATATTCTGACTCTCCATTCATTTTGGTTAGAGTGGTACAGTCAGTCAGGATAATGGATTGTACAATTTTTTACATGCACTCCACAGTTGTTTGCTTTGACCCGTTGAGATCGTATGCATGCTCCCGGAATAAAATATGCAAAAAGGGTACCCTCTCCAAATTCAAGAGTGTTTCACTATTCAATAGTTAGTTACATTAGTGGATGAAAAAGAATTGAGCTCTTTTAGTCAGTAGCTCTAACTAAAAACACACTCTATATAGCATACATTTGACTTGGAAAAAAACACTACCAATTGACTACAAAACACAATGCAAAGAGTTATCCTCATGTTTTCTACTCTATTTGCTCATACATGGACCCTAGGGTAAAAATATTTGAAACCAACAACAACTAGCTAAGTGTATAGGAAATGCGAAAAGGGATGAATGAAACAAATTCCCGGTAGCTAGCAGCCTACCTACCACCCTTGTTCTATTTATCACATAGGAAAAAACTAATGGTCTTCGCTTCGGTTCCTCCATTCAATCTAGACAGTACATGTGGAACGGAAATTTAAAAAAGGCACCATCAATATATTATATGACCAGTCAAAAACAGCTGGCCAAATGATGGAGTGAACTGTCCCACTATCAACACACAAACTACTCTCAATCATCATTTCACCAGAAAAGGATTGATGATCCTAAATACGTACCTATACTGCACAAGTGCATTCCATATGAACCAATATAAAAAAATCAGTGCACAGTTAGTCATGGCCTCAACTCATATGGCAGTCATAATAATTACAATCAGCCATTATTATACTGCATGACACCTACAGTCAATGTCACATCCCATTTGTGCACGCGTGCAAATCATTTTCCCACACCCGCTGTATTATTAAAAATATTATTTTCACTTCAACAACATCACACATGAAAATGTGTAAGAAGCAAGCAACATCGGTGAGTAGTTAGTAGTTAGCGTACAGTCTGGAGAAAGGTAATCACGAAAAAAGGAGAGGATATTAGTCCATGCTCAGAATGTCAACAAGGTAGCAATATTGGCAAAGACAGTGTGATACACGTTTCCTTCAAATTTCTAGTCACATGGAACTCATTACTAAACTTGTCCGTGATCTCCACGCATGCAATAATGGTTTACACAGAGACACAGACAATGGAGCCAAAAAGTCAACTCCATTGCATTACCAAGTCTCATGAAGACTTGGAATCTCCTGCTATTGAACTCTGATCCCAAAATAATCTTTAAGCATAGTGAAACCTTCATGTGTACTTCTCTAACCCAAGTTTCACATTTCGATCACGTCGTACACATGCTTCCAGCATTGAAACACTGGATAAAACGTATTAGCCCATATTGGGTCAAATATTCCAAGAGGAAAGTCTTGCTCTACACTGTTTTGCAATATCTACCCAACTAACTAACTGTCCTTTCCATAAATGAGTAAAAAAAACTAGTCAAATCCAGCAAACTATGCCGTAGCTAACAAAATCTTCCCTTTCAGTACTAACCAACTACAGGAAGTCAATCGTACCTTATTTGTCAAACTGAACAACACACGCATTATTTATCAACATTCAAAAACAAACCGTCTTTTCCCTGACCAAACCTTTAGAAACTTCCTATAGAGAGGAAAATTTAATTATCAAAATGAAAACAAAAACCATATCTGCTTTAAGTACAACTTGACTGAAAGCAACAATTTCAGTCCAAAAAAGGGCCCTGATAAACTGGTTTCAATTCTGCTCCCCATTCATTATAAATACTACGTAGTTCGGAATCCAGCTCACCACATAATACACAGTCATATACAAATATGTCATGATTTGATCAGCACAACACAATTAAGAAAGCTCCTTTCGTGGGAACACACAGTACAAGAAATGCAACACATTACAACTCGATTAGTGAGCTCCAGTATCCTTAATATGCACGCAAAACGGTGATCGACATGTTTTGTTTGCTACCAAAGTCACACACACACATTATGAACGCCTATACTTTCCCATTTGTTAGACCCATATACAGCTGCTAACTAACTAATAAAAGTCATTGTGCAAAAATATAGTTAGCATAGTAGCCTGTTATATCCCGAGCTGGAAATTGCAAACTCTGTTTCCCAAAAAGTCTTAATAGTTCACTCCCATACATAATTATCATGATAACATTAAGCAGGAATACATGTTCTGCCAACACACAGCCACTATTTTCCAGTCATTACCCTTTTTTGCCCACCAACTTCTCAACTAACGATCAAATAAGCATTTGCAATCCAATTTTTCATGCACAAGCAAGACATTTAAATCCTTTTAGATCCATCGCCTTTCCGTCTGTGTTTACGAATACATTGTGTGTGTGTGTGTGTGTGTAGGGTTCGTGAGTGCTAATCAAACAGACTGGGAGCCCTCACACTCACTCACTGCACTAGGCTGGTCAAAATACTCGAGCTAGTTACATTAGAACGTGTCAACTTGAGAAACTTATCAATCATAAACTCCCTCGCACTTGCTTCCGTCTACAACAAGACACGCACAAGTCAGCCCAGTCTAAAATGTCCACAAAGTTTGAAAATATTACGCAAACACTGGCGGCTTGCCACACTTTTTTCACAAGTTGTACATTAGCTTCACTATATAAGCTAACTAACCAACTAACAACTACTACTTGATCTTTGTATACTAACAAAGATAAAAAATCTCTTTTTCGACCGCCAAAGTTCCGAAAACATTGAATGACAGCAGCTAGTAATTGAAACTGCGACAATTTTTTTACGTTTACAGTGATTTGATTTATTATGGGGTGTGCGACAAACTCAACGGCGGAGGCGACTTTATTACGCCTTTTGTGGATTCACCAATCGCAGGCATTGAGCACATACAAATTTAGCCCTTCATTAGATAGGACTGAAGCCCTTGAAAACCACAAGCGTTTATTAAGGACCCACCACTGTATACGAACACAGGTCAGTGTGAATGTGTTTCCTGACGATACAAGATAATGACATGAAATGCGATACCATGGTTTCTGGAGCTAATTTTCGTTAAGTACTTTGAAACATAGCAACAGATCTGTGGAGCACATAAGTCCTCCAGTTGTTGTCATGAGAGCTTGCCGAAGACAAGACCATATCAAATGAGAAGCAGACAGAATTTCCAAATACAAAAGCATGCATACACTTTTATACATGGAAAAAAGAGAGAAGAGATAAAAAGTTTCCCAGTGGCTGCTTTTCTCTGTCGTTCCCAAGAGATTAATAACGCTCTTTATTCTTGCCCTTAGATAGCTTATCTCCAAGTTATCATACGAAATGATGTGTGCAGTGAATGAAACAACTGTTAGACATTCAGAGAAACCAAGAAACATTTTTTTCCATGTGTGTCCCCAAACTTCCAAAGTGGTTTCCTTGCTCATCATAATCACTTGGATCTAGTAATGCGTGCATGAGAAAAAATGTCCCAAGGAATTCCTAAATATGATCATTATTTCAGAAATGTTAGAAATTTTTACTTGTCTCACTACTTGTTTGCTCATTAGTAGTAGGAGACTAGATAATTGCAGAGAGAAGACAAAAGATACAAAAAAGATAATTAAAGACACAGGAAAATAAGGAAGCTGGTAAAAGTGTCCAAGTATGCGAGGCAGAAATTATGGTGTACAAAAAAAGCAAATAATGCCACTTCAATTTTTCCATGTTAACAAATGATTTTTTCGATAGATTAAAAATTTGCGGGAAAATTAACTAACACTAACTAACTTTACACCTATATCCGGAAAAATAAAGCTACAATAAAAAAATTTCCATACTTTTTTGCTCTACAGTGTTCAAATTGTATCAACCACCAGTAATGAACAGAACACAAGATAATAAACAATGCGTTTGGGTAACTAACAAACGGCATTCACAGATACTAAATAAAACTCAATTTCCCATATCAACTCCATAATCTGTGTAAAATAAGCTCCCTATGAATATTCAAAGGCTCGAAAACTTTTCCCCATTGATTCTTTCTTATGACTATGAACCCAGCAAAGCAAGTCCATTAATGAATGGTCCCATGCATTTACTAGCTGTCACAGATTTCCTTCACTGATAGATTTATTGCATTCCTCAACAAATACTTTCACTGCAAAGCTATTAGAATTCTGTAAAATACCATTCTAGCGTGTAATGCTATGTAATTTAGTCGTGTAAAGCTAACCTAATATTTTCAATCAAATCAATGAGTGGAAAACTAGCAACAAATGCCAATAAACGTACACAATAGCCTACCTTGCATTATCTCCACTACACCCCCATAAAACATTCCCATTCAACCTCCCTGATGGGGAAAAATGTGAATCCATTTCATCATCCCGTATTTAAATTGACCTCACCCAAGCTGCATCCATTTCACATGTCAAAAAAGCCATCTCTCTGATTGCTCTGGCACTCCAACCATTCCCCCACATTAAAACCTAATGCTTTAAACTGTGAGAGAGAAGTCTCATCTGCACACATGGGCACCCACTTGGGAATTAAAAATGCAAATGGTTCTCATCACACTCTCAAGTGTGAGCCACCTGGAGCAGTAACCTTCCATTTTTGGTACAAATATTCACATGCACGCACTTTCTCCAGAACACAGGGTGAAAACACGACACACTAACTAATTCCACACACATTTTTCCCTCCTAGTATAATCTTCTAGCATAGACAAGCCTGTGTGTGTGTGTGCAGCCAACACATGTACGCACGCATTTCAATACTAATGCGTACACATTCAGGGAAGCCAATCCATCTTGGAATGAAAGATTTGGTTGCAAGGCAAAAGCCATCTATCTCATGTCACTAATTCTCTATAGCCATGACATGCATGCCGGTGTGGTGAAAAGGGAAACTCACAGCGGATCATACTACTATTACATACGAGCTTTCCTCCCTCTCACGGGCTCCCATATGAATTCATCGGTCGGTACTACGTACGTGCCAAGCACTGGCTCAAGTACTATAGTAAGTATTGCGCACCCACCACAAGAAAAGAAGCAGAAATTTATCAGTGACTTGAGTCTGACAAGAGAGATTTGTACAGGAAGCCACAGAAGGTGGAAAAAAAAGAAGAGCAAAACTACCAGAGGAGTACTAAATATACATATTATGCATGAAACATACATATGCATCCATAATACATGATGGGAGAATAAGAGCACTTGAGTTCAACACTTGTAACACACGGACCACTTTAAAAAGGTAGTTCCATAAAAAAAAAGATATGTACACCAGCAGGAGTGAGTATACTTTGCAAATGTATTTATTCATGCTCTGCGTTAAGTGTACGGTCGAATGGAAACCAGTCTGTGGTAAGCAAATCACATACAAATCCGAATAATAGTAAGTAAGTACTATGGCTTCAAATATTCATGTGTGTGGAAGAAATAATTTTTTTGACAGAATTTTAAAAACCTTCATTTTGCGTCTCCATTTTTGAAAGCTAGCTCGTCTTAGTCGCAAATTCAAATGCTAACCACTACATGTATGCATGAGTGTGCTGTATCCTAAGGCCCAATGAAACAGCAGAAAGGAGAATGTTAAAAGTAGCCTTCGCCATCGTATATTATTTTGACTGGGATAAAGAAATAGGGGCAGACAGGGCTCGATTTACAGTGACTCAGTATAATGTGTGAGTGTGCAGTATCCTGCAGAAAAGTGAAGCAAACTAAACTATGGCTACAAGGTGAAAGATAGATATAAATTTGTCAATGTTGACAATCGAAAATTTCCATTATGTTTACCTTATAGGGTAGAAAAAGGGTGTGCGTGTGGATAATACAGAATACATAAAACGTATGAGCGGATCCCCTAGTCTGTAAATTAGTGTGCACATGATTTGGATATGCACACACAAATTGTGCTCAATCTGAATAAAATAATGATTTGAAAAGTTACAGTGGAACAGTCTCAATGCAATAGCACAAAGTCAAACTATAAATTCACTTCACAGTCACTTTGAATTACAACGTATGAAAAATTTCGCAAACACAAAATGATATATTAAAAAAGTTTAGAAACCAATTTTCAGTCTTGGACCCAAGTTTACGTCAAGAAAATAAACTCCGGAATCCATAAGCTATACTTATGACAACAATTTAACAAAGAAATGGAACTCCAGTCTAAATGAATGACGAGAATATTATTTTGGCAAAGGGAAAAAGTATTCAACTTTTCCTACAATAATTGCTTTCAGAGCATTAAAAGAGAAACTGGAAAAGTTGCCAAATAAATAAATGACAGAGTCAAAATATAAAGAATCTGACAAGTAATTTCGGGAAAGTGAGAGAGACTCCCTTAGGTCGTAGATACATATCTTCATACTTAATACACTAGGAGAGCCAAGAAAAAAGAAAACCAGATCCGAACTTACTCATAACATGAGTATTAGCTTTCACTCCTCATTCACTTACAATTACATATGAAATACAAACCCTAACCGTCTAACTCTAACCTAAAAACAAATACCCTTTTCATTCACAAACCTACCATACCTATTCTATCTGCAAAAAAAAACGTTTGCTCAAAATTTCACACTTTTCATTCACAGCCCCCGGAAACTTTTTAAAATCTCCATCATCATTTAAAGCTCTACTTCCCCGTTTATACTTTGTCAACAGCATAAAAAATACATTCAAATAAAATCAGAACTAGCTGTCTACAGGAAACAAGGTTGACAAACTTTAATGCTAGTGTCTTAAGATATATGTAGTATGTGCACATGAAAAATGGAATCATAAACAACTACAGTTTTTTTTCACACCTACAAACTAACTAACCAACTAACAGAGAAACTTGCCAAAAAAAAAGACTTACACCATTGTTCATTTATCAGCAGATTTACACCAAAAAGTCACCAACATAACTTTTAGCATTTTCAAAAAAACCAAACCAACAACTCAAGGTAAAACTACAAATCCTTCCTCCATTTCATACATACGACGGCACATTCAATACTGCATGACCAGACCATGACCATGATATACGATAAATGTATTATGTAGTTACTAACCCTATACACACACATTTCATCCTGTTGTTCAACATTATTACACAGTTCTCTATCCGCTGCGCATCTTCAGATGAAACATTTTTTGCCATCACCAAAAGTGAAAGAGGGCTCGAAAGGAAGAAAAAAAAACAAGAATAGGAGACGAATGAAAAAAGTTTTAACCCATGAATTACTTACTTACTACTAACTTACTTACTCACTTTAGTTTTCCCTCCTTGTGCAGACTGGATCTAACCAAACCACCACACATATAGCGAGCATATAGACTTGTACTCTTTATTACATAAGCTAGGCCATCTCGTATTATTTTTTCTTGGCTGTCTACACACTAAATAACTAAAGGAGCAAGTACACAGCACAGCTGAAATGTCTTATATTTTTCTACCATTTAGAAACACAGTAAGGGAGATGTCACATGAGTAAACAATGCTCAACTTTCCCCTTTAGCACAAACACATAGGCACAAGACAATTGGCCAACTCAATCTATGCATACTCCTTACTAACTAACTAACCAACTAGGGATCTGTATTAAAAACTTGAGTCTCTATATAAGGCTCAACGAGGCAGTAATATAATGCTGACAATGCGCTACTAGGGCAACTAAAGAAAGCTATGACCCTAAATTTCTGTCCTACTTCCTTATCTCATCTTTGGAGTAAGTTGAGTTGACAAGATAAATGTACTCAATTACATGATACGTGTGTAGTTAGTTAGTTACTTACTAACTAACTAAGTAAGTTACTTTTCTACACGAGTGTATTATTTGTATAAGAAAGTGAGTATTGATACGGAGAAAACATATGAGATTTCCCTCCATGTACAAATAACTGGGCTGTAAAAAGTGATTCCACGAAAGTTTCCATCCTCATACATATATAGTCTGTATACAAGTAGCCACGCATATTTACGTACAAGTAAAACTTGGTCTCGAGTTGTTGTCATTTCACTTGAGAGACTCTCATCTCATCAACGAAGGAAAAAAAATGGCACAGAATTCAAGTAAGTATGAAAATAAAAAAAGAGAGCATATGGTATTTGAAGCTTTCTCTTTTCATAAATTACTCGTTGGTTAGTCTGGTTCAATAAGTGCACTCTTATCTAGCCATGAAAAGTCTTAAGACTCGTTGTGCCACTAACTTTCATTACATATTTACAGGTCTCTCCCCAACTTGCTTATAATCTCTGATCTTTTCTACCCACGACATATCCAACTGATACTTTCACTCTTGCAAATCCTTTTGCAATAATCCTCTTATCATTGGTAAAGTCTGGAGAAATACACTCCCCGTCATCATGTTCACTACAAGCATACTAAAAAAAAGGGTCACCGATCTCTCCCAATATCCTGTGCTACACATACACACATACTCTCATGCGGTATGAACTTTTATGTGTCGCCTCAGTCAGCAAATATTTATATCCACCATATTGATGCATATTTTACAGTCTAAGACCAACCATTATGATTTGAGCAGAAATTGAAAGCCATATGAAAAATAAGAGCTCCAAAGATTATAGGAAACACATTTCTCAATACACTTACCGTTCCATTTCGTGTTATTGGTACTCGGTCGGGCTGCACTCTTTCGAAACTTATGCATTGTTGTCCTGAGCCAAATGCGAGCCATCTGGGTGACACAGCTACAGCTTTTTGGCATGCTTCTCGGATAGTACATCTAAAAGAGACAAAAATTGTTTGGTTAGAAATTTCGATAGTGAATCTTATTTTAACAGTTTCTAACGCTTTCCCCACTAGCTAACAAACTAACTGCTATGGGTGACTGCGATAAATTTGTAATTCCCATGTGATCAATGCCACACTACGCAATTATGTCATAACCTAAATTTATTGACTCATCCACAGTACTTTGTTCATCTGTCATAAGAGAGTTAAAGCTTTTTCAAAATATTCATAAGTGATTTGAGGCAAGACACATAATGCCAAGAGATTTGATGGTAGGAGACCTGATCACAAATTCATTTGCACACACATTCGGGTACTTGTTGTCAGGCGTAAACTAAGCGTCGAAATGACCATCCTGAAACGCACTTTGGGGAGCAAACGGGTACTAGCTGTACATTAATTCTGTTCGGGATTTTACAAATGAGAGGTATTAGAGACAGGGAGAGGAGTGGCATGTACTCCACTTGCCCATACAAGTAATAAATCTCTCCAGGGATTTCTTATTTTACGCACAGATCTCTCCACGAGTCTCCCGAAGACTCAATTAATCCGATTGTTATCAACTGAAAGCAATTTAATCTAATCGCATCTGGCAGTGTTTGATACCATGCGGAAGTCTCTCATTTGCCGTTCCCTTTTAGTTAGTTAGTTGTTACCCAGCAAAACCATCATTGTATCTAACCAAATAATACAGCCTACTGATTTTTCTATGTAACAACTCAGTCAGGCAGTGAGTGAATAAATACCTTGAAAGGCCAAAAACATTGTAGTGCTTACTTATATACTTACTTAGTTACAATACACAGCAAGAAAAATGGGCACGCTAGCTAACTAACCAACCAGCAATATAAGGAAATCGAGAAAATTGATGACAGCTTTTTCCAATACGAAAGGAACTAACCGACGAAGTGGACTAATAATACAATGGTGCGCATTTGAATGAAATAGAGAGAGAGAGAGAGTAAATAAAGTACAAGTAAGATTATACCGGTACCCAAAGTAATATTCCTAGGATGTTTAATAATAAATCACAGAGGGGATATTTATCATCGTCATAAAGAAGCCTGAATACAGCTATATAAGCTCTCAATCAACTGAAATGAACGCACCAGTCTATAACTACCATAAAGCTGGAATTAGAGAAACTTTCTTTTTATGGATCCCAGTTATACGATCCTCTCTCTCTCTCTCTCTCTTACACAAAGGACTGACTGAGTGACTTGCCCAAATGAAAGGAATTAACCTCTTTGTAATCAGACCGGCCCGTTTGTCTCACAATTTAATATGGAATGGCTCCTAACTAGATTTTCACAGCATTTTACGCACTAATTTAGAGGCAGAGAATGATAATCCACTAGGAGAAATAAGCCTGTCATTATATACACAATTTCCACATCTATAATTACCAACATGTGGGAAACAAATGTGCTCACTCACTCGTGCACACAAAAATTACAACCAGTGCAGATTAAGTCATTGTTTAATATGCACAGTTCAAACTTAGTCTGGAATAATCCAGGAAAGCTGATGGAACTAAAAACGAAATGCGCTCATTTCAGCATTTTTATAATCACACACAAGACTGCCATTCATCAGATTCATAATGAGATGAGTTTGTGGTTCCCTTTTATGCCCGCCAATTATATACAGTCAGCCAGAATGATTCAAGTCGGAGCCCCTTTTCTTCTACATGGGGATAAATCAAGACGTTTGAAAACTCCCTCTTTGTCGCTGGCTCCCCAAATGAAGTTGTAGTCAGTAAGGGTGGTGAGAGCAATAAACGCATTCAATTATAGGGCCCAATTGTAAAAAGGAATGCAAACCAATTCAGCATTGTAGAAATGGCCAATCAAATGAGTTTGCCCAAACTACCAAATCCTGAGCTGCTCTATATGTAGACACAAAAGCTCAAGTAAAGAAAAAATAAAATCTTTTTTTTTTCAGGCCAGTTACAACAGCTCCTTTTTCATTCCCCCAATAAGAATGACATACTTATTACTTTGCGAAAGCAAATCTCTCTGTATGACTGACTATGAAAGTTTTAGCAAAAAAAAAATTGCGACACAAAAATATTGCTACCAAAAAGAGAAAGTCACTCATCTTATACATACTATATATATTTTCCTGTTCTTCACCATATTTGCACACATTTTTCATACTCTCTCTCTCTCTCTTTAAGTACCGGTAGCTTTACATCCGACAGAAAAGTAATATATGAATACAAATAGAGATGATGATAGTGTATAGTCAAAGTACACAATTTGTATGAATCCTAAAAGTTTAAGGCAAAAAATGGATTCCCAAACGTACAGCACTGTATTTACACTATGTATTCATGTTTAGGACCCGAGAACTATAGCTACTATGTTTCTAGCTCTGCATAAATAAATATGGTAAATAACTATTCTTCCCAAATGGCAACTGATTATTTACACAAGAGTATGAAAAAGTGGTTCCAACTCGTTTTGTCGTTCCAAATAAACTCTGTAGACAATCACTGTGATCACAAAATGAACCAATGCAAAATCAAGTCTCATAGTTTACTAACAAAATTTATCTTCCCTGAATGTACATATGTTAGCCTTGTTTGTTATTTGTTACAAACAAGAACATTTTCCTCTCGATCTCATCAACAATCCTTGCTTACTTATGCTGTAATAAAATACTCTGTAGCTACGAAAACAGCAGCACACATTATCCATACACATTTCATGCATTATATGTAGATTAAACCCGGAATTTCAAAATCCACAATTAAATTAACCTACTCGATGCATTTATTTTCAAAAATTCGGACTTTAACCCAACGAAAACAGACTTGAGAACAAGAATGACTCATCTTGGACTTCCAGCTGTTCCAGACTGGAACTAAAACCACTCAAGAAGGCAATATAGGGTGATAAACTTTTGTGAAAGTGAGCTCAGTATTTGCCATCATTGGCCACTTGACAAGCCAGTTAAGTGATAATGATATCACCAAGGCTAACATGATGAAAATGAAAGAGCCACCTACTAAAAATATACCACACGCCTTATTATATAAATACAATAGCTCATAAGTCCAACTATAGGTAGTATACGCATTCCACCCCGTTTATTATTCCCATTCACACCAGCATACTATTCCTATAAACAGGATGATGATGCATTACCGCCAACGAACTAACTATACATATATAGATCCAGGATAGGATAACGTTTTGTACTTTTATTACCATTCATACTGACTAGTGGAAAAAAGGGGAAAGTTCTTTTCTCACTTCAAGTGAAACAACCATAACATAACTAGTGTGAAAGTGAAGCCGCAGTAGTCATAAGTATATGTAACATACAGTTAACAACAAATATAACTCTGTGGTCTGGTGCCCAGTGCCGTCCTTTTTTTTATCCCTAAGTAAGTAAGTAACTAACAAAGTTGCAGTAAAAATACTTTCAGCTCTGGCTTCCTGTAAATGCATTGACTTTTTCATTTCTATGCTTTCTCATCCTCAAATGAAAGGAACGCACGAGTTTTTCTTTAATGTACGGAATTATATAATTTAAACCCAGTAGTAACAAGTCATAAGTGCGTCATTGACTAAATTTTTCGATGGACATGATTATAATTTTTTTGTGCTTCACTTTCCTTTAGTATTCTTAGAGTCCCCGAATGCAAGTGCAAACTAAATAAACAATGGGAACTAACTCACCAAGGTCTGGTGTGAACTGCATTAAAGACTACACACTTTCCCCTTCGATAATAAATATAACAAATATCCGTACTATTCACACTATTGTTTTGAATGACTCAAGTGAAACGAAGCCACAGTATGGGGTTTTTAAGTGCATGCAAGAGACTGCATGCAGACCTTATACTGGTCTTATAATAAGTGTGAAGTGTGTGCACAAGCTTATATGAATGATTATGATGATTACTACTACTAGAACTGGGAAACCAAGGAAATCAGTTCATATATGCGGCCAATAAGGAGTCCCATAAATCCGTGCTCAAAGGATCAGATGGGAAATGCAAGCTGTGTCCGCACTTACAATATAGACTCAATATGGTTTCTCGTTGGCTAAACTCACGTCCTCATTATCATATGATTGGGGAAGCCACAAAAATTGTACCAAAAGTTATAGAAATTCTCTTTGAATCCCTTGACTGCGCCCACAGAGAAAGAAAACCAAGTAGCCGTATTATTATTATTAGTCTTTTTTCTCTTCCTCCCCTTCCAAATATTTGTGTTGCGGACTCGCTACATTTTACTTGCGGTCAATATCTACTAACCAAAAGAATGACCATTCAAGTCTTTTCCCATTATTAGCTCCCATTTCCAAATGTCAATATTATTAGGAACAACCCTAGGATTACAAAATGACTACAATATTTGTATATACAGCGTTTGTCACGAATAAGATGGGTGCACTAAATCTTGTAAAAATTTCTAACCACATGGATTATTGAATTGGTCCAGATGGTCCCCTATTTTATGAGAAAAAATATTTCATCCATTTCTTTGAACGCCCGTATAAATCAATGGCAAGCTCAAAAAACTTTGCACAGTTGGCCAATACTGACTGCATTTTTTCGCCCATTATAATACATACTTACTCCGGCTACGTATGTATAAACATGGTTACTTACCTCATACCAAGTCCAAAAATAATACCATGAAATGAAATCAACAACCTTAGTTACGTACGTTGACTTAAAAACTAAAAAACGGAGCATTATAACTATATATCAATACAACATGAGTTTACAAAGTTGAGGAAATGTGCACAACTTTGATAAGAAGGGGGAGAAAGAAAAGGAAACTACAATTATGTTACACGTTACATACTTACCCCTATTATAACCAATCACATAGGGAAAGTCGGGAAAAAAGACAGCGAGAGAAACTATATAAGTAACTTCTTATTATTTTTTGAACAAGACGGTCTACCACGAATCCATGTTGATATGAACCTTATGAAAAACTAGTCTTATGATCATTATTATGAATCCCTTGCCACCCTCTCAAGGCACACGACCCTAACCAAGAAAAAGTACATACACTTGCTAACTATATATACGATGCCGTAATTCACACGCTCCAGATAATTACTGTCAAACATCAGCAAATACAAAGCAGCAGAGTGTGAAACTCATGTGACATGGTATCCAAACGCAGTAACTAACTCACATTGGGGGAAAATATGTAATCTTGGCCCCATGTTTCAAATCAAGTGAACACGCTATGGACTACAAAAGTGGCGGGAAAAATTGGCCAAAAATTCCTCGCCTCACATGCGAAACAAGACTCATTCAATAATAATAATAACAACATACTCTCCAGCGTACGAAACGCTGAACAAAAAAAAACGCGTAGTACATTCTGCACGTTGTGAGTGCCCAACTAACTATCTGAACTGGCAGATAGAGTTCAAGCTTGAACGATTCTCAATTGAGCTGTGTTCATTCAAAGCATAGAATTGGTGTCATACACACAGAAACCTATAAATTCCTACCTATAGCTAACTAAATATCACCTAATGATAGTTACCAGCGCCAAATAATAACCAACCACCAGAGTTAGTTGGACGCTTCAGCTCAAGTGTGACACATAAATTGGGTAAAATGCTGGAATGATGGCAAGAATACAACTAGTAATACAAAGTAACTAAATTTCTTAGTTAGTTAGAAATTACACAGGCCAACTAATTTAGTAGTCTCATCTTATTGCACTACACATGAAAAATGCATTACTAATAATCTGAATTCGTTTGCAGTGCACAGCTTTCTTAAACTGCCCAACGTATTAACTAACCAACATTCTTTTTCTTGGCACTGCATGCATGTGAATTGAAAGCAAACTTGCATTTAGTTAGTTAGTTAGTACTTGAGCCATTTGAAACTTTCACTCTACTGATTTTCTTTTAAGACCGACTTTTTTTCAGCAGATCCACCTAGGTTATACATAGTATATGTCATATGTATGTATAGGCTCTCTTTGTGTGAAACAAAGGAACCACACCTTACTACCAACTAACTAACTATAACTTGGTTTCTTACTATAAACCACTCGATGGCTTTTTTCACCCTTTTTTCATGCTCGTCTTCCTGAGAGCTCCAATAATGACTCGGTTGGCACCAACACAATAACAGACAATCAAGAACCATCTCCACTAGACCATGAGTGTACACGACATGGAGAGTATACGGCTCTTGACTAAAGTTTTTCCCACCGACGTCAGCTCACAATAAAGGTGTCAACTCAGTCTACTCAAACTCTCAATCTCATCTCACTTGACTGGAACCAATACTCTCAGTGAGTCAGTCAGTCACATTCACTATTTTTTTCTATATACCAACTCATTGGCAACTCATCATTTCCTTCCAGTGGACACTCTCATGAAAAATTATGATTAGTTAGTTGAAGAAACAACTGTGCTACTGAGGGCCTGTTTTTTTGTTAACTCAACTACCATATTAATACACAAGACCAAATTGTACGGAAAAATACGTATGTAGTGTATACTACATATTTGTAAAGTTTTAAGATTTTGGATAGTGCCCTGCCTGCCTAGTTAATGACGCTGTTATGTACATTATGTAAGTACAATATAGTGGTGTGTAGCGTGTATGGCAAGAAGGAGTAAATAATAATATTGTCACTTTTGAAAGCAATTTCAATTGTGTGTATAAGACAAAAGAAAAGTTATTCATGTTAGCAACTGTTTGGCAACTCCTAGAAATGAACATTTTGTGCATGATGTCGTGACTTGAGATGAAGTGTTATCGTCACAAGCAAAAACTTTCCGCTTTCTGACAATTTGACAAAATGTCTGTCTCGTGAGCAATTTTTCTTGTCACTGTTTCCACACTTTGGGAGACAAGTTGTATTTGCATTTTGAATCCGGGGGATTTATTACAAAAGTGTTTAGAAACTGTGACTGAGTGGCATTGCCATTTTTCTAGAGTAGACTCAATCACTATTTTTTGCACTCAAGAATTCATATAACTCATAAAGCGTATGTAGCATTCTATATAACCCAAAACACTACTCATTCTTCAAATATGGAAAAACGCAAATCAATTGGTTTAGCAAACAAATTCAAGTATAGTCTGAATCTCGAGGGGCTACAAATTTAAAACTTTCATCGATTTGGCATAGGAATTCAGTCTTTTACCACAGCCTCGACAGTAGCTCTATAGCAGGAATAGCTACACGAAATCTAACGGTCAAAGTGATCTTCCCCAAAAACTGCACACTGAATGCGTAACAAATAGAATCAATAGGCAATTCACTGCTCACGACTCAACATTCATTAAAATGGTTGTAAATGGAAACCAGATCCCCTCGCTCAACCCCAACCAAAACACGATGACAAGAAAAGTTGTGAATCCCTCTTTTCACTTGATTACACAAAACTGTAATCCATTACTTGAGGCTGAGCACTCGCTTTTTAAAAGGGTTCATTAATAATTGAATATGTAAAATTATATAGTAGTTTAGACACAACTCACTGTTGTTAACTATAGTTAGCTTCAAGAAAATACCATCAAAAGAAAGAGAGCTCATGTTTTTCCAAGCGTCTCACTAAAAACGGTAAATCAAAGAGGCTTCACTATTCGTCAATATCATTAATCCCATATTCTTCAGCATGTGAATACAAAGTCAATTTAAGCTGATAGGGAGGGTTGGTTTCTATCAAATGAAGCTCACTAAACTTTCCCAAGTGATAACAATCTTTTCATCCATAAAAATATGCTTGGTAATCAGCAGGTGCTGAGCACAAAAAAACTCTGGAAAACAACTGCACAGAGAAACACAAGAGGAAATATTATCACTATAAACCTAGCGCATGATTAAGCATCTTTACAGTTGACAAAAGCATCATCACTGTAAATATTATCTATCAATCTTATTATTATTATCTCCCTTGTATACATTTCAGACTCTCAAAGGTCAAAGTATAACTAACTGATGAACTGAAAACTAAAAACCCGCCCAACACATTATATTCTATTTCTAAATATACATATGCTTAAAAAGCAATGAAACAATGATAACTTCATATCTAAGCATATTATTATGAGTGAATGGAGCCAAAAGTACACAAACAAAACCAAATGCCATGAGTATGATGCCTTTTTTCACACAATATACAAAAATGTGAATGATCATTCACGATAAGTATAGTGAGTAGACCTATGCGCCGATCTAATTAATGGCGTAAATAAGACTTGAATAAAAGAGCTCAAAAGGAGGATTCACGCTATTCGTACAAAATATGTGTTTTTTCTTGCACCTAAAAAAATCTCTCTAAGGAGCTTACACGAAATTACTTTTGGCGATATTATCATCGTCATGGTAAGTGGAAAACCATTGTAGATAGATTGCTAGATAGAAATACACATCGGTTAGGATTCCATTTGAGAAAGGATTGTGTCAACTCTGGTAGAACTTTTATACACAGGATGAATGGTGGAACGTTTGGTAGAGCCAGGAGTCAGAAGAAGCATGGCCATGTCCCCTATTTCATATGTATTTAGGTAGGAAGCTAGTTTTCTCCACGTATATGTCACAATCATGCCAAAAAGGATTGAACGAGAGGACCACAGAGAAAACATATATTTCCAGGCAATGACATTACTTCCCTTCACTAGAGAGCCATTTATATATGGTGCTAGCTAGTTCCGTTTCATTCGGGGAAAAAAGCTAAACATCATAGCTATGTAAGTTGTACAGTCTGAGTACTTTTGCTACTGCACGTTCTTGGGGATCAATTTCACTTGGTTTTGTGCAAGTAAAAAGTGTAGCAGAAGCAGCAGTGGAGAAATAATAATAAGTTTGACTCTTCTCACACCCATAGGCAATAAAAACCATACGATGTCAAATATCCTCTGTTTCAACCAGAATTATACTTGGCACATATCTATCTTATATCATTCGTTACCCTTAAAAAAGAAATCCCAAATAGGTTTTCCCCTTTTCAAACCCAAGTTAGTTTCTTTCCTTGTACATTTTATAGACCATTTAAACTAAAATCAATACCGGACAGACGCGTTTCTTATTTTTCGACTGGGATACTCAAAACGTGAATAATGTGTAGCTGTCATAACAATGGGAACGAACCAAGGATTGTGTATTATCAACTAGCTACAAGGTAATACAAGATTGCCAAAATAGGATTTTAGATCTGGAAAAAATTTCTTAACTGTTCAATTATTTCCACGATCTGCTTTCAAATTCTTTCCCTCTACAATCTCAAATAACATATAAAAATATGCTCCGGGCCAACTATCCATACATGAAACGAGGATCGGTTCAATCAAAAACCAATTTCATCAAATAGTCGTAGATTATAGATACCATGTAGATTCTAACAAGCCAACTTTCCACTCTAGCAGCTAATTTTGCCGTTAGGATTCTTGCCACCACCATTTCCAGCCTTGTACATGCACAGTACACCCACATATAGAAACAACAGAGGGTTAATGCACGATAAAATGAAAGTTTCTCTCAAACAGCTGATATATTTTGCCATCAAAAACCCATTTATGGCTACAAGCGGTGATAAAAAATTAATAGCACGTTCCACTTTCCCTTCCAGCAATGCGTCTCTCATACATATACACACACACACAAGTCTAGTCAGTAGTACAAATGGTCTACCATTTAAAAACAAACTTACTGCTCAGTGTAGCTAATCACAAAATTGAAGTTGACCTTTCGGTTCTGTGGCGGTAATTAAAGACAAACCAAAAACATCATTTTTACTTGCATTTCGCATGCATTCAGATAGTCAGCTGGCTGGGTAGCTCGTAATCGTATACAACATTACGTACATACAGTAACTACCCAACTAACTAACTAACCAAGTTAACAATCCCTCGTCAGCTATAAATATACCGTAGAGTGGTATTGCACAGACAAACACACATGCACATTATTAAAAGAGCATCAAGAAACTTAATAAATTTGCTCCATAATGAGTGACACTGGAAACGTGACGTGCACCATATTACAGAGTCAAAAAACTTGTTCATTTCCCTCCAAATGAAATAGTCTCAGAAAATTCTAATTAAATGGAGCCAAAAGCACGAACAATCATTTAAAAACGGAGCAAAACATAACGTTTCGAGGTAAATGAAATGAACTTTGAGTGATAAAAAGAGTATGGTTCACACAAGAAGAATGATGAGAGACATGAGTCGGAAACATTAGATTCAAGTCAAGCAACTTACACACATACAGATAGACATATAATTTTCACTTTCACACTACGTGCTCTTCCAAATGGTTATTTAATGATATGAGCCACAAGTTCATAGAACCATGCAAACGAATCAAATCAGTTTTTCACGTTTTCTCATTCCTCCGAAGAAAGAAAAAAATCATGTGGGTGCACAAAACAAGCTTTTCAACGTTTACAAACTATAACTAACTAATTACAGTTGCAAAATCCCGTGAATGGAACATATATGCTTGCTCATTCTCGTCGTTCTGATATAAAAACAAGATGCATGAACTTGACATTACAAAAAAAGGCGTACATTCTTTTATCTAACCACACTGTTGTTGTCGAATGGAGTCTAATGCATTTGCTGAGAACATAAGAGCACCCCAGGGAAATAATCAAAGGTTTTGAACCCAACAACAGTTAATATTTATGAATCTTTCTAACTAACTGTGTGAGTTGAGTTAGTGATGCATACCGAGGACTTGTTCTCGCTCCCCTCCTCCATATTTTTTAAGACACATGGAGGAGAAATGCAAAGCTAAGCACTTTCACTTGGCCTTTCATTTCATATAATGATGATGATCGCCCAACTGACTGAGAGTATTCCCTACAATTACACAAAACTAGACTACACAATTTGATTGCATAGCAATAACTTACTATAAGTTAAGTGAGAGTGACTAACAACTAACCCTAACTCTATAGTTGTAGACAATGTAATCATTAATAAATACAAAATCTGTATGCATCAAGTACGAAAATGGCTTCTATATCAATTAATCTAAATAACCTTACATTTTTCCCCAAAAATATGAACGACAGGAAAAAACGAATCTTAAAAATCAAAAGCACAAAACTAAAAAAATCCAAATCAGACGAAAATTGAATCCCATAGAGAAATACTAATACAGCAATGCCCCGAGTCCTAAAAAAACAAGAATAGTTCTATGAGCACGTCTCGTCAAACTCGTCTCGTACTTGCCATCCGAACGTAAATGTGAGAAGCTAGTGTTTCCTTCCTGGGGAAAACAGATTTCTATAGTTTCCTACGTGGACGAAAATTCCCAAGAAAGTTGGCTAACTTGAACGTCCATATGCTAACTTTATCAGTCAGTCGTTCATATACTACCCCGAGTTGGTTATACAGCATAGTAGCGAATTTTGTAAACTTGTTTCCACAAACTCACTCCTTCACTCACAAATAACAGAGTTTTTCATACCAAAGAATATTGCATCCACTACACACTGAATATTTTTGGTCACTTCTCCCCTAGCCAGTCAATTCTGTTCACTCACAGTCATATTCTAAACGCACACAACGTAGGCTATACCTACCATCTCCCATAATAATGTCTCTTCATGAGAATTTATGCCCAAGGGTGAATTTTTTACAAGGTCCAATCATCAGAGATCAAAAGACACGAGAGATAAAAACAAATGTACGCTCAAATGTCAAGTGGGTCCAAAAAAAGAGCACTCTTAGTTACTAGATACAATCTACAATGAAAACAGATTCGTTTCCAAAGGAAACTATTTTCTCCTTCTAAATTACATGCAACAAGCTACTCAGGTTTTTGTGGTTCTTTCATTTCACATATCTCAGTCCGTCACTAACTACTGGAGAGCAAACTAACTAGCAGAATAGCTCACTCAGTTACATTTAGTTAGTTGAGACACAAAGTTTACAATGTGCCTAATTTGTGTGAGAGCTTCAGTTTGTGTACTGTAGGTAGTTTGTGAGAACGCACCGTCAAACATTATCTCCCAGTGTGTGTGGAGCCTTACTCCGAAATGCACAACAGAGACTACCTAACGAGCTATCTGAGAGAGACACATCCTTCTCCGCAAAAAGAGACACATGTTGGAGTGATTAATTAATTAGGTGAGAGTGCAATTACCTCTTCTCCAGTGAACACCATCCGCAGTAGGGGTCGCGTGAGTTGAGACATGAGCTACAGTTTGTATGAGACTCACATTGTTCCACTCGAACTTTGGTTACCTGTGAAGACAAAAAAAAATTTTAGTCAATCATTAATAACAATGCATGTTCCGTGGTTTTAGTTAGTTAGTTAGTTAGTAACTTTATTCACAAGTAAATCTTAATTAAAATTAAACTTAGCTAGCTAGTTAGTTAGTACAGTCGGTCCGTGGTCAAGTATGGAACAATATGTATTCAGTTTCAAGATGGACTAAAAAGATATACAAGGCTGGCTAGGTAGGGATAGAAACAGATAAAGATGATAAATAAAAGTGGGCCGAGTATAAAGACATTTGAAATTGTGGGTTATAGATACGACTGGAATAATTGTGCCATCAATTCTGTTTATTGAATGACAATCACGTAATACGAGAGACAACTAAATGGCTAAAATATATCTACTGGGGAGACAGGTAAAGTGGTAATAGCGGATGCAATGTATATGTATGCATGGTAGTTGGTACGCGATTTCGGTAGCTAATGTAATATGGACATGGATAGTGAAGATATTACTACTCCCTTTTAATAACAAGGTGGCAAAGAGCAGGAATTAGGGTTTCTACGTGCACCACCTTTTGGGCACTAGGAGAGAAAATTGTCTCTTCATTTCCTACTGCGGAACGTGCAGCACGTGCAATTTCCTACCTCATTACTTTGGAGAGAACAAAATAGTAAAGGTTTCCAATATATACCAATATTAAATGGGCCGGCATGACGTGAACATACTCACTAGTCACTACACACAGCCATGAATTTTTTGTGCACAGTTTACCGTTAGTAAATAAAGAGCTAACTAAACACAAGTACATAGTAGTTTCAGGTAAAACTCAATTCTTTTTGTACACTTTTCCACGACGTGTGTGTTTGTGGGTAGGTTCGAGAGTTTAAACACAGATTTGCAGATGACAGCTGTAAGACAAACTTTTTCCGAGAAAAATGTGTTTGTATCATAATATGCATTCCCAGAAGATTGTGCCAGAGGGGAAAAAAGGAAATTACAATTCATTTTTAATAACTCCATCTACTCACTCCCATCTTGTATGTAGCCAAAAGAAAAGAATCTCATCTCATCTGTGTGCACAGCTGCTCATAATAATGACTTGTTGTTATTCTACATGAATTTTTCAAGTGGACTTAAGTACCAGCTTTCATCCACAGATTATACTTCAACTTCAAAGGCTCCCAAATTTTTTTCCTACTTTCACCAACCTATTAACGCATGAATGCTTAGTTCTAACTAATGGCTAATACAACTCATTCATTCATCACAAGAGCTTTCATCATAAAAATCAAATGCAACTCAAACGAATACTACTCACCTACTCCAACAAAAAACTACCGTTAAGAATACATTAATTCACTAGCGAGTTCATATCCTTGCACACAAACACTTGTACACATGTGACAAGCCCAAAAAGACAAGCCCAAAACATTTAGAAAATGAAAGTCAGTGGGCCAGCAACAATAGACAAACAACCTGCCGTTTCTCCAACATTGTTGATTCAAAAAGCATGAGATTTCGGGCAAAAATAGGTAACGGGAAATATTCCAGGCTACTTAACTTTCATTTCTGGACAAACACCTCAAACAAGTTGGAACAACTCGTGCCATCATTTCTAAACTAGCATTGTGTATATTTTGTCTTCCATAACTATACGACTACTGTCCACAACTTTTAGCTTTAACACACAAAACAACTTTCCTTTTACTTTGTCCATGCATAGCTATAGTTAACTTTTTTCCATTGGCACTACAACTTATACTCAATAATAGCAAAAAAAACTTGTCCGCTTTGTTTTAACCATCTAAGTGGATCAAAAGAGTGAAAGCAGATTGCCCAAAGCCTTAAGATATTCATGCCAAAAGAGGAAAACAAAGTTGGAGCAAACATTAGATCATGTGTATGTACTTGTTTAACTCGGAACGAGGGCAAAACTTGTACTAAACTCTCAGCCAGTCGCTTCAGACCAACTAATCCGGATGAGTTGCAAAAAGGAAAGATGAAAAAAATAGATATTGGCACTATTGTACATATGTACAGTAGTGCATGCCTGAATGTATGCACTGAACACTTGCCATTGGTATTCAACTGTGTGAGTGCCATACAGCAGTAGTCATCTGGTGAATTTTATGAGAGCTCACACACAAGTCACTTGTTCTAACTTAACTATATGGGGGGACTGGGTGGGAGCCTCTATATAGTAGTGAGTGTGCACCCATTTGTTAAATAAATTACAAATTTTCTTCCTTCACAGACTTCTCTTAAACAAAAGACTGCTTTCATACAAAAAAAATGCACAGTGAAAGAAAGAGAAAGTGCCAAGGCGAGTATCTAGTGACATTTTATTTTCACCATTGAGTAACCCCTCGGAATATTTATGACACTGTGAGATTAGCTCATTTTCTCCGTCTATGTATATAGTGATACTTGGCTTCCAATATGAGCCATAACAGAGCTCATTACTCAAGTAAAAGACCATGGAATTGGATCCTTACATTTCCTGTAGACTAAAAAATTACGTCTTTTTATTCATTTCCCGAGTAATTAACTTTTTGTTAATGCATTCAACAATTTATCGCTACAGATCCCCCCTTACTGCTCTTTATTAACCGCAGTTAATGCCCAACACCATTTTTAGGGGACTAAACTCATAACTCTTGAACTAACTAAATAAGTATTTCAAACCTCAGCCACGAACACAACTTCACTTTGTAAAATATTATATCATCTACCTTACCTTATACAGACTTAATATTGACGTAAAATCCCAATATCTAGCCGGACGCATCAAGTTTCATAATCCCAATTGAGTTCTACTACCCAATACTGCTAGTGATTACAAAAAGTTGATTTAATGAAACCCAGCTGGGTTCCGAATGCAAAGCAACGACTCGTTTTTCAAAACCATTGTTCCGTCTTTCACAGTCCTGACATATGGAACAAGGTAACGCTTTCAGAACTGCTCTCCTCGTTAAAATCATTCATGCGTACCTACATTGGAGAAGAAAAGTGAAGAGCCGTCGACTTCTGGAATATAGATAAGCGCCTTCCAAATCAATATTAGAAACGATGAGAAAAAAGTCTACAAGCCTCCTTGCCATCAGCTCTAAAAAAAAGCTATCTTCCTAACGCAACGCTTATATGAAACTACTACTGACGCTATAAATTAAGAGCACATCTTTCCATGCACATTCCATGTTCCTGTCAAATAAAATATTTCCATCTTGTAGTCAGTCTTGCATACCAAACCTACACCTAGTGAGTTTTAATGGAATAAAAAAATCCTGGCTTCATTCATTCCCTTTGGAGATGAAAAATACGCCTACAACGTTATGTATGCATGTACACTCATGAATGAAGTCATAATAAAGTAAATTGTAACAATACTTGTAACTATGTAACCCCTGGATCCCTCCTGGTCTGCTCACTTTAATAAATTGGCAAATTTCATGCGAAATATTGACACAAGCTCAAGTAGGCAAGAACTGCTGATACAATAATAACCTGAAGCAGTAGTTAGGTATAACATGGGGCCATAATGAAAGCTCCAAAATTATGGCATTCCACAGTACTATACTATAGTTTAACCCATAGTAGCGATCTGAGTGGGCTCAATTATTATCATTACTTTACTTGGGTTCAACTGGAGAGATACGGAGATAACACATATAATGTTGTACGGGAATGAATCAAATGCGCACCCAAAATGGTAATCACGTCCTGAGGGCATAAAGCCATGACAAATACTACAGCTACAACTCATTTCGCAAAGTGCAACGCTTTGCATGCAAATCATAAGTTCTCTCCGGGGTAAAAAGTCATGTTATATGTTCCCAGCTCTCTGGACTCGTTCGTAATGGGAATATACGAGTGAGTGAGTAGTGAGTACCTGCGATAATCCTCTAGTCATTACGGACCAAGAGCAAAGCTCATATACAGCTCTGGAAAACTGTACAAGGCTTTAATAATGGCACCACGACCAGGTGAGATAAAGTTTCGATGACTCACTTTCAAAAATTACACCATGTTAGGCTTCACACTGCACGCACGCAATTTCACTCCCATATTATATATAGATCAACTAGCAATGGGAGGACGGGTCGCTAAAAGTCGCTAGAGAGGCTACTTTTGTTCCAACCCATATGGAATAGCATTGAAAACGAACCAAAAAAGTCGTACAAAATATTTAATCGCTTCAGAGAAATAAACAATGTACAACTCTCATAACAGTGTTAAAATTGAAAAACAAATCCTAGACTTCTTCCCTAGCCAAAATAATTGTCAAGGAATAAATATTGCATTGTGAGGCATTAAGTACCTTTTCTTCCTGATGTGGGAACACCATATATACGTACACAAGGGTAAAAGGTGAAAAAGAACAGAAGGGAAAGCCATTTCGTGTTGGCATTAATTCTTTTCCCTCGTTTTCTTTAGCTCGTCCATTTGGTGTGAATGCCAAGAAAAACGAGGGGTGCACATGGCCTCATCTAATGTAATTGTGGTAAATTCATCCGGATTATAAGCACCTACTGGGTATCATTATGTTCTCCGGTAGGTCACATTTTTTCCCCTAGTCCAGTCAAACAACTATTAAGGAACTGTGGAATCAAATAAATAATATGGAAGAGTGTCTGTCTAGTGATAAATTTTATGAAATAAATGTCAATACAAGTAATGTCGAGAGAATGTCATCTATATCTACCAACTACTACCCTATCGAAAATATGTGAGCACAATATGTCAAGAGCTATCCAATACATCCATATATTACACTTGTTTTTTCCGTCGTAAGCACCAATTGTTTACTGAGGCTGCTGGAAATAATAAATAGGAGCGGCCACATTCCTCCAGCAAGTGATTCCATCCTGAACCATGTATTTTTTTACAAGCCAGTTGACTTTTAGACAAGGGAATGCGAGTAGTTTGGTGAGACAATTGGGCTTGTAACAAACTACTTGGAAGCGATCACATATTATTATTGGCTGTTGGGCTCATACCGTGAAATCTTCAGTAGAGCCCATTCAAAGACAATTTAGTTAGCACACCCAAAATGCTCATAATTTCAACAGTTTATCTCTTTGGAAGGCAAAAAACAATAACAGTAGAACGCGCAATGATTATTACACAGGATAAATGAACAGATTGCATAAAAGGAGGATCACACCTTTATTTCTATTCCTTGGGGCTCAACCAGGATAGTATATGGTTATGGCTGTGATTATCATTACAGCCATTATTGCATTCGAGACTGTGTAGTTCTTCCCTGTGCCACTGCATACAAACAACAATAGCTTCCCCACTCAACTTTTAGTGGCCAACATGACTAAACAATCAGATTTTATGAGTGCAATTAAATTTTTCATACAAAATATTCATAACTGTCATTATAGAGATTTTAAGGTTCACATTCATCAGCCAACGGATTGCACTAGGCAAAAAACACGCATAATTTTTGGATATAATGTCTTGTGCCATAGTGCCTCTTGAACAAAGTTTTTCAACTTCTTCCAAACTAACTACCTAACTTACTAAGGCAATAAGACAGAAAGTAAAAGTGATGCGTTCTCGTGCAAACTCCCAGAAAGTCTCAATTCAAAAACACGCTACCCACTAATCGATACTCATTCACTGACAATGAAAGCTAGCTCCCTAGTTTCCTTCCACACTTCAAAGACTGGGAACAAATTGAGAAAGTATACAGACAGAATTGGGAGAAAAGAAACTGTAGCCAGCCCCTTTTATGAATTCTGAAGTTCCCAAATGAAGATCAAACAAGCGTGCAACGGAGCAAACTTACTATGAAGAAACATAAGTGTACACAATACCAACTAACACTAACTAACTAACTGACTATACTATCTACAGAAAAAGCTCTCAGCTCACTCTTATATACTGTACTTGTAACTTATTGAACTACACAAAGTTTATGTATTTCTCAAGAAAAGGGATTTGCACAGACATGCTCCAAAGTTCCTTATATGCATGCAACTCCAAATTTTCCCATCATCACAAGAGTCATTAGTTATCTGACTGACTTTAGCATGCCGTATCCATTACGGCGTTCTTCAGGAATCATTTGAGCTCAGAGTTCAAATATCGTGTGAAAGCAACTTGCTGAAGCGCTTTCAACAAGACTTTTCAATCCTCATAAGAAAACTTGGGCATAGATGAATAGAGATGAGATATTTTATACGTTATTATTATTTGTCGAGAACACAAGACATATAGCAGCCGAGAGTACTCAAAGGAGTTGATTGCAACTCACAAGAAAGAAAGGGAACTAACTATAAAGGGAACGTTGGAGAAAACGGATGATGATCATCATCATTGTCAGACTCCTCGTTGAGCGTGAAAGGGTTTAGGAAATGAAAATAGAGTCGATTGAAGGTCCAGAATGAGCCAATTCAAACGAAAACTAGTACCTTGTTAGTGCTCAGAGTGTAGACGTATTGACCGGAGGGATCTACCACTGTGTCCGCTAGAATCTTGAATCCAGGATCCACTTCCAAATCCCGATAATGGTCCACTCGACTCGCAGATGATAATAAAATCTGAAAGAATACAAAAACACAACACTTAGAATACATATGTCCAATTCATGCGTATTTTCTTTCCTGTTAGTTGTCAATTACACACACACAAAAAAACCATCCAAAAAACATGTGTACAGAATCTCCATGTCCAGGTAACATGTTTATCATACTCTTGTTTATATACTCACAGTCAGTTACTACGATACTTCGAAACCAAAACTTTCCCCAAGCCTACTAAAAAACGCATAAACCGGGAGTTGAAAACAAATTCATGAGAATCACTTGAAAAGACATACCGTGATACACATAGTTACAAACGTGTGACAAAATCCATGTGGAAGCACATAAAATGCTCACATTTATTCCCCACACAAAAGGTTAATCCATAATGTAGGAAATCTCGTGACAAGTGGAAACATGGAATATTTCAAAAAAAGAAGAAAAAAAGGAAATGGCTTATATAGGAACCGTATCAGCTAAAGATGATATTTGTCAAGGTTGACTGAGTGCATGAACAATCCCAAAGTGCCATGAGGTAAAAGCGCAAAAAAAGGGAAAATTCTAAACCATTGCTTTCTGCAAGACACACTAACAAATACGTTTCTAACTCAGGTTCGTAACCTTATGGGTTCACATGCTAACCAAAAACCAGTGTGTCTCCATAATATATTTCAAGTAGTATTCTTCTCCTCCCCTCGATATACCGGGATAAAAGATTATACATTCGTTGGTAACCAGCATTACTTACTCACTCACTCACTGCTAGTGTGTACGACCAGTTTAAGCGGAACTAGTTGTATGCATGTCCTTTATATGCGTGTGCAAAGATGTGTACAGAAATAGGTAGGATTTGACAGTGACAATAATGCAGCTTTATTCACGACCGACGGTAGGACGTGGACATAAAAAAAGGAAATCGATCTCTCAAAGACGTCGTAAACTCGTACACACACACAGTGAGTTCAGTTGCAGTCATTGCGGAGGACATGCACCACACACACACTCTAGTCATATGTAGCAGTAAAACCCTTTTTCGTCATCTTTTAACTTTTACGCGTAGACACACACTCACTTACTCACTTCTGAACATGGGATAATAGCGGAAGTTGGAATTGTGGTTCTCATGAACAGACTAAAACTTTCTCCTTTTCTATCCCTACCAACCATATGGACAGGAGCTTTTGTGTACAATACACCGTTAACCGTGACAAGTAATTTTTCTTTCTATAGGTGCATGCGGAGGATATAATCAAGAGGTTTCAGACAGAATTTTTAGTGGGGATTCGGAAGTAAGAAATTGTACAATGAGTTTCATATAACGTGGCAAAATGGAATCTAGATAGCATTTTATTTAGTTAGTACAGGTGTCTATTTGCTAAGTTAGTTGGTCAGTTTTGGGCTAGCAATGAAAATTTACTAGCTAACTGACTAAGGGACGAATTGATCTTGATATAGTATGTGGTATGTATCTAGGAGTAGGGATTTTTCGTGTCAATTATTTAGATATGGAATGGAATGAGGACAGCTTTTAGAGATAGCTACTGTTATTTGAAAGACAAGACAATTGAGAACATAAATGCACAAGATCTTCTCATAGATACCATAACAACGATGGACAAAACTTGATTCCACACATACACAATGCAAGTTGTCCCATTAATATGGATCGGAAGGAGCAGGTAGAAAACTTGTAGCAATAAAAGAGCATAAAATGAAAATAAATCCTTTACGGCCAGAGTTACCACTGGAATAGTCTCCTTTATTGTATGCACGATTGGTTGAGCATACCAAAGTTGCGTTTACACTTGTAGTGTTAGACCATATATGACAGCCATAATCAAACTCGGAGCTAAGTTAAGTGAATTTTTATTTAACTCATTTTAAACCTCTGCCATTTTACGAGTCTGTATACAGTGGCCCAATGACAGTTGTGGAGACGACAAAACGAATAAAATTACTTTTTTATGCTCTCGTATAATTCACACATGAACCGGAACCGGGGATTCACATGCAACCGTTGTCATTGGAAACATATTTTACAGTTCATTAAATGCAAATAACTTGTACTAGCTAACTAACTAACTGCAGTTACAGAAAACCAAACGCACCAAAGCCTGGGTACAAGGAAATATTCAAGTTGGCAAATACTGCATCACTGTGAAATCGAACCCAGTAGAATATAAGCACGTCCTATAAGAAAGGATGATGAGACAGCTAAATCGATTACTGCCTTTAAAATTGACCAGAAAAGACAGCTTAATGACCACCACTGGATATAAGCTCAAATAGTTATGGCACCATTTACCTTAACTTTTCGTCAATACCATTTTTACTTTTATGGGCTCAACTACCTAAGTGTACCTACCTTTTATCGTTGTGGTTCAAAAACATGTGGAATGCAACTGAAATTTTCCTTCATATTAACCAACAGAATTCAAAATTTTCAACATCTATCAACTTATAAAACCAGTTAGTTTGTTGCAAACTGTAAGAGACTAACTATTTCCCCATTCGTTTAGTTAGTTACTAGCCAGCTCATCTTATATACAGACACAGACAGCATCAGGGTATAACTTGGTTGCCACTATACCACAAGTGAGAGACTTTAAAAGGAAAAAAAGACATCCCCCTCTTTCATTCACCACTTTATAATCTTGTATGTATTCGATTTACAAGGAATTCATGAGCTCTCTCCAAGAACTAGCAGCAATGTACAGTACGTGATGTGGATGACAACAAGTTGGTCCTCTCCAGGGACTCTGCTATAAGATTCCCCATGTTTCACTACATATAAGAAATGCACATTGAACTTTTAGTTAGACACGCTGTGTGAATCATGCACGACGGTACATTCTCTGCACAAGTGGATTTTTTTCCACTTGAAAACTAATTTTCAACTCAAAAGCAAAATCCGTTACTTAATAACTGACTATACAACACTAGTGCATACATTGACAGTAGACAAGTTGTAAATATTTTGGGAATCTTTCATCCTTTCATTCTAATTACAGAATGGAACGAGTTTCTGACTCTCATAAGAAGGCAGTCGTGTAAAAATTTGACATTAATTCCGTCTAGCTTCAAATACCTTGAGAATCTCATCTTTTATTCACTCCCATACATTTTTAACAGATGGCCAGAATTGAGCATACAATATCTAACGTATGTATTACATAGATCGGTTTCAGAGTGGTCCACGAATCCTTAGTTTGGGGGGCACATGGGCCTACTGCTGGATACAATTTAATTTCCGTGCTTTATGAGCCACATCCTATCCACTTGTTTTCCTACACAGTCTACTCACAATAATAATTGACTTACACTTGTTTGCATTCAGTTGGAATCAGCGGATGTTTGCTCTTTTATGCAAACTTTTCTAACTCCACTGTTTCAATGCTCCTACTAACTAGCTAACTGACTTCACAAATCATAATCTCAAAAGGTAAACATTCAACATTATTACTTATCAGTCATCTATACCAACATTGTCTTGCTCAAGCTTTATTAACCACAAATCTCCATGTTGTTTTTACATCCCAATCTAACAAACCAAAATTCATACACACACTCTAGTCAGTCGCCATTTATTTACGACTACCACAGAATTCAAAGGTAGCTCTCATATCCACATGTAAACACAAATCTAGATTTTTAATATTCCGATTCAGACTCCACCAGACGTGTCATCTATCTATCCTATCATGGCAATCAATTTCCTCATCACAAAAGCAAACCATTATACAACTCGCCCCCGATGCAAATTATTTTAACCAAAGCTACTTTCCGTTGGTTTGCAACTCTCAATGAACTACATTATGTATATACATATAAACGTTGCACCCAGCTGACTGTATTTTTCGCATGAAAAGAGCACGTAAAGTGGAGCAAACGGACCAAAATAACGACGCTCTCAAAAAAATCTATATAGACAGAGCTCAGAAACTCAAAAGGAGTAGACAAGGGAAACTATCCATGGAAGCGACAGCTATAATCATTACCATCCAACCAATAACCTAATCGTTTCACAACCCATTAGGCCCCTTTCTTAATAGCATAGTTAAATCCAAAAACTATTTGGACGCATATTAAAGAGACGCTTCTTTCCCTGCTCTACTATACTACACTTGAAAGCAAGTGAGAGCAAGTTGACGATCTCACCATTTAGACTTCAACCTAGTGAGTGAAAGTAATCTAGAAAATGATGCTCCTCATTTCACATGAACATCATCCAACAGACCACTTATAATATTCTTATGTGCTCCGCACATGCATACACAAAGGCACAGCTTGCCTGTGAACTAAAAAAAAGCATCAGAGGACAAATGGAGGCAATAAGAGACACCAAAGTGCACACGTCCATAACAGCGTTCTTGGAACATAGCCTTTAAAAAAGAGAAAACTGTGACTTTTAGCAGGCCAGGAACACGAAATTGCTAAACCACAGCACAGCAAAAAAACGAGTAATTTGTACTACAGAGCAATTAGTGAGAAAAAGGATAGGAAAAAAATATGATATATTTCCCTTGGAGTTTTACACTCTAACCATTAGTAACTATACTTGTTGGGAACTGCTTACAGACTTACAGACTTACTAACTAACTAAAATGCAAACGCGTGACATAAGAAAATAGTCTAGTCAATCTTTATAAGCACTGCGCACTAAACTCATCGTCATCTCATCACAAACACACTTAAAAAAGAAAAGAGATTGGCCAAGTCAGTCCAAAGGATTCAACCTCTGTGAGTACAAGCACCTCATTTGAGTAAAGTGAATGCATCTGATGAAACTTGCATTTTATACAAGCTTTCCAACTAACTAAAGCTATGTGTTGATTCAACGTCCCCTTTGGGCCCATTTTAAACTGATGCATGGCTCACTCACTACTGCTTACGACGACTCAATGTGTAAAGCAATGTTTTCCTTTCCCCGCTGTTTTTTTTTCTCTTCCCTTTTTGGCTTCCTCTTCCACTTCACTTTATCTTATATATGAATACAAGGCACACCTTTTGAAATATTTCCTTTGTATCTCTTAACAACCGTTTCTTCCCCTCATCTTAATATGCAGAGTGCATAACTAACTGGTATCGCAACATTCCCATTGACATAAACCTAAAAATGCATATGCAATCTAAACACGCACATTGTGCAAACAGATATTTTCTTGGTATCTTCACTGGAGCCTCCCCAAAAAAATTCAAACACACTAACTAAACCTACCCTTGTAAAATCAGCCACCCATCACAAACTATCCAAGATAACATGAACCTCTGCTGCACTCTAATTTCCTTAGGCATTATTGCTTCCCAAATGAAAACTTGAAGAATGCTCAAAATCTTTCAATAAACTAACTCAAAATCTCCTCTTTCTACAAAAAACCACTACAAAAAGGTATTTGAAAAATGTTCAACTTTCCAACTATCATCGTGGAACGGCAAAAAAAAAAATCTGTGAGTAATGAAATGAAAGTGGCAACATATTTCCTACATGGAGAAACACACAAAACACACACATTCCACAACTCAGCCTTTCTCGCCCAGTCAAGCGCACGTAACGTAGACATGTTGAGTACGACTTACAGTTGATTCTTTTACCCACACATTCCATCAGGCAATACCATTTTTTTCGCCATGCTCATGTTCCCATGAACAGATCATAATGGGCACACACAAGTACACATGGTGTACATACATTTACGTGTATACTAGTCGTGCAAAAAATGTGAGGAGCCAACAATCGTCATGAATGACAACTTTGTGTTCACCAAGTAAGAATGAATCCCTGAGCAAATAAAAGAGACCAAGATCTCTCATTTTAGGGGACAGTTAAAAACTAAAAGATGACCACTAACTGCATTATAGTAGACTAACTTGCATGAATGGAGGATTCCCTTTTGTGCAAACCTAACTAAACCAATGGACATACCACTATACTACTACTACATATGGATTTTGTGTGTGTGTGTTTTTCGGGAAAAGAACGCAAGTAGTATAAGTAAACGAACAGAGCTGACTTTTCCCCCCTCCTCTATCACTTTATCACACTTTTTTCTCTTTTGTGTCCTTTTTCTGCTTCCGTACACTTCTCTCTATCAACTTTTCACCTCAGCTCTTTTTATCTCCCTTTTCCTACTCTTAAAACTTTGCCACTACCGCATTATTATTACATTGCACATGCAGCTAGTCACATATATATTTACAGATTACACTCACTGAGGGCGCTCCTATAAGTTAGTTAGTTAGTTAGTTTGCCAGTGTTGCAAAATTTTTGGGTGAGCTATCTCCAAAGTTTGCATACAAGAGTTGCGAGCGGAATTGACCACATTTTGTAAAGTGGGTGCGGTTCTTATCATGAGGTTTCCAAATTAAGAAAATACGGTCTGTGTCTCTATATACTACTGTCTTCATACATTTGCAAGATGGTTTCAGAACATTTCAACACACACAAAAAGAAATCCTTTTGACTGTCTCTAAACTTTTGAGCTAGATGAAAATGGACCTAAAAGCTCTTACTTTACGTACTTCACAAACTCACTTGGCTTTATACGCATTTCATCATGGGGAGAAATAGAGTAACACTGCTGTGAATCTGCACCTTTTTCTGGCACCCAAATTTTTTCCACATGGGGTTTATTCCATTTGTGTATTCTTGTACTACCTACTATGTATTTGGTAAATAAACATATGTGTGCTTACTTTCCTTTGAACACATTAGTTAAAGTGAAAGCAAATTTTGCTCATTTACTTCTTTCAGGTTGTATAGTTCTTTTTTTCAAGGGTTAACAAATGTAGCAATATTATATGAAGGTGAATGCACAATTATTTATGCTGATGTACCCCACATATAAATATGGAAACGGAACCACAATGGTAAGAATGGAAAAGGAAAAATGAGGCACTAAAAAAGTAAAAGGAGACAGAACAAACTGGTTAAGAGCCCAAACGGAAGTGGACTTTGATACCATTATGGCACCCAGGAAGTTTTCTATGCATTCCAATTGTGCACATAGTTACTGGTACATGTATGCATGTATATAAAGGTGGATAAATTGGGCGATATATTTGCAAATTTGTTTACGATACTATTAAATGTCGTTTTCGGTAAGCTACTTATAGCAAGGTAGCAAGGTTCATTACTCTAGAGAGTTTTAAAAACCTTTCACAATTCATAAATGAAATGTACATGTTCTGCTAAAGTGCTTGATGTAGTGAATACGCACTTGAGCTTTTTTTACCAGTGAAAAAGTATTTTTACATACCGTGAATCTGGTATTAAAACTCCAGCCTAAATCATAACTTCACCCTATATAACTCTTCCAGGATGGGAGGTTTATGAAATAATTAAGCTCAAGCCTAAATTATAACTTCATAAAAAATATTAAGTCCACATACCGTAATGTTATGAGCAATGATAACGTCATGTAAAACTAAAACTTAAATTTATTCCATCAAAGAAATTGGAAATGCTACTTTTAAAGTATCAAACCACTAGTTGGAAGGATTTTGGGCTCGTAATAATTAGTATCTTTTAAAAAATCTTCTCATTTATTTTTGATGAACGTCATTACTACAGTAGTCTAATATCATGAGTTCGTCCAGTCTAAGAGGTCTATGAAATAATGTTGCACCAGGTACTTTAATACAGGATTTACGGAGGTAACTTCTACGGAGCACAGTTAAGTTAAATGAATCCAGCCACATACTAACTACTATATGCGGAGAGCACTTTGTAAATAAATTGTGAGAGAAAGCAAATATACTGCTCTACGGATTCAAGTAATATACTTAAGTCAAGTATTTCTTTCACTATGAGTACTTAGGCAAGTTAGTTTAGTCAAGTTAGTCAAACTTTCACTGAAGAACTAATTTAGAAACATTCTTTGTACACTATTTAATTAATTATGAAACTAACTTTCCTCGGCTCAATTAGAATCACAGTTTACGGCCGCTTAAACATACTAGGAAAAAAAATTCAAAAACTATTCCATATTCTTTCCTTCCTGAATATGCAAATAGAGTACAATAAGTATGCCATATCTAAACTACATTCATCCAATCATCTCAATGGTCCAACCATTGTACATGAAAATCACTCATCATATTCATACATTCGAAACTTAAACGCGCGTACATTGGCACACAAAATGTCTACATCTAATCCAAAGTTGAAACAAAGGAGGAGATAAAAATTACATTTACGAGGACAAAAGTGAAATAAAAATGAATCTTTCAGTAGATATCGTCATTATCGTTCCAACACATGAAATAGTTGCTCCACTATATATTTATTCGTCCACATTCAACATATGAGCCTGGGTAACAAAGACTGGACAGGCTATCAGAACTAACAACTCGCCAATCCAATATCCGAGAGAAAGGGGAAAACATGGAACTAGATCATGTAACATCCACTAATGGAATCCACCACTTTATTTCTTACGGGCCACCAGTTTATAGCCATAGTTTAGTATCGAAATCAATGAAATGAGCTACTTTTATTATTTCTTTCCTCCATTCAATCTATCCAGAACTACAAATGGATATTAAACAATGGTAGTAACAATAAGTGCTCTCATATGATTGCCTCGTTAAAAGTACTCCCCACTCCCGTCCACAATGAACTCTGTTGTAGATTAAAATATAACACCTTGAGATGAGAGTCACAAAATTTCTGTGATTACGATTTAGTTTGTTTGACATATTTTCACAATTCTTAGGAAATTGAAGCTACTTTACAGGTTAAAAAGTTTAAAAATCTCCCTAGTTAACTAACGCAACAACTACTGACTGTTGTATTGTAACTGATACACATTTTTGCACACTCATTTAAACTATACAACTCGTACACAGCAACCAAAGGTACTGTATCCGACCAGACCAAGTAAAGTGTAACTTACATACCATTACAAATCGGGGTATATAAGCTACCTTGTAATGACTGCCCATCTATGTACATCGGAGAAACTGGTCGCTCACTTCCAATCAGAATGTCAGAACATATGAGGGATGTACGAAACGAAAAAGAAACTTCGGGAGTAT
>Ga0210040_10000162_pt1 | contig 126383 bp, 105 predicted proteins | sample CryGeyCG12114_NA_FD_185462 | JGI IMG/M metagenome (GOLD analysis project Ga0210040, IMG submission 185462) | Groundwater microbial communities from aquifer - Crystal Geyser CG19_WC_8/21/14_NA (SPAdes) (version 2) | ecosystem: Environmental > Aquatic > Deep subsurface > Groundwater | place...
ATTGTAATTGTAATTGTAATTGTAATTGTAATTGTAATTGTAATTGTAATTGTAATTGTAATTGTAATTGTAATTGTAATTGTAATTGTAATTGTAATTGTAATTGTAATTGTAATTGTATTTCGACTCATGTCAAAAGACTAGAATAGTGCTGTCTATACTGTAGCATACCGGTAGCATAACATAGCATGGTGCCCACACCGTGACGAACTCCCTCGCTGCTAAGATACCAACCAACTAACGCCTCTCAATCGTGCCACCCAATATCTGCTAGTATCACTTAGCAGCAAACCTCGACTTCCCCCTCAACCAAGCGCCCTTAATCCAAAGCCCATAAATCCCAATCACGCCCACAACCATCAACCCACCAAGCAGCGACCCGCCCCTCCCAATCCCCAGATTGTGAAACAGCGGCAGGCTATAATGGATGCTCCCCGCAGCAACGCTGGACCTCACAGCATCGTTCATGGCGAACAGACTCGCGCTGTACTGCGGGTACGTAAGCGCCAGGTAGATGAATACGACCTGAAAGACGAGGAAGATGGCCACGACGAACAAGACGATTCCGAGCGTCGGCACGATCCAGTGGATTGTGGGGCTGTTGAAGCCGGTCCACGCGAAGAGGAAGAGGGCCGCTGGAGCGAGGACCGAGGCGTAAAGACCGGGGATTAGGCGCGTCTCGGGCGGACCTAGTTGGCCCTGCGCGAGTTGGGCGCGGAGGGCCGGGTTGGCGTGGAAGTGCAGGTACCACAGGTAGATCGCGATGGCGATGGCGACGCCCACGGCGACGGACAGGAAGATCAGGCCTTGCTCGCCGAGGTTCATGCCGTAACCTCGGGTTTCGGATGGTGCTGGGAGACCCATGCCGTAGACGATGGGGAAGCACTCGAAGAACGAGTAGAAGATGCCGTAGATGAGGCCGATGTAGACTGATGTGAATGCTACGGCGGGGTCGAGGATGTTGATCTGGAAGGGGCGAAGCAGGTTTTCTCTTGCAATGTCGACGATGGTCATTGTGCTTTGGTCAATCTCGGACTGCGCGACGAGTTGGGCTGCTTCGGTGTGTTTGCCTTGAGCGATGAGGCGCTTGCGGAGTCGTTGGGCTCGTTGGAGGAGGATAGACGGGGAAGATGTTTCGGGGAGTGTTATTAGGAGGGAGATGAAGATTGGGCCGCCGAGCCAAAGAACTTCCCACATGGACCAGTGCCAGCCTTTGACGGGAACAGAGAAACCGGAGATGAGGGGACCTGATAGATGTTAGTAAATACATAATGGTAAGATTGCTAGTGGGAGGGGTCGTGGATAGAGAATGCCTAGGCGATTGGGCCCAGACGCATTGTCTCATGCATCTCGGTGCCATGCTTTGGCTGACGATCGTTGTAGGTGGGTGGTGACAGGTAGCTGAGGGGCAAAAACATACCTAGAGCCGGACCAGCGGTGGCAAATCCCGCCCAGCCTGTGAGAAAGTAGGGCATTTGCAGGAGGGAATAGATGTCCGTGATGGAGGCACCCCCAGTTGCAAGTGCAGGACTACCGAAGAAGCCTTGGAAGAACCTCAGGACAACGAAGCCGGCGAAATTGTTGATAAGTGACAGTGGGATTGTAATCACCAGAAAAATGAAGAAAGTAACCATATATGGCGGGTTCCTGCCGATCACAGGGATCTCACTCATTGGTGAGAAGACCAAAGCCCCGAGACCGTATGCTAGCACGTACATGGACAGGCCTAAGCTGGCGACCGTTGGGCTGATGTTGAATTTCTCGATCAAGGTTGGGATAGCAGGTGTATAGATCGCACCAGCGATGTAGATAGCGAGGGTATACATGTAGATCTGCAGAATAACCAGAGCTTTCTTGCCTTGAGACCAGTTCTGCGGATTTGCTTGATCATCGGTCGTGTACCAAGTAACCAGTATACGGTTATCAACTGTACGTTCTGGCGTAAGAGGACGGGACGGCTGCGCTTTCACTGTTTCTTGTCGTACTGCGTCCTCATAGGCTTCCGTCAGTGACGCCTGCGTCCGTACGCGTGTGATTTGAGGTCTAGACATGATTTGTGAGAGATTACGAGATGCCTCGATGTCCGTCTGGGGTCCTGCCGAGAAGGGTCCTTCAGTATCTGGACGGGTCGGAGCTGAACTTAGAGTATTTGGAGCGACAGGAAATTCGGGCTTCTCTTCTTCCGTCTCTGGTGTCGGTACTGTAGTCGATGCTTCTGAAATTGTCTTTGTGGGCTGGTTGCCGCTATATTCTGCATGGGGGCATTGCCAATCGTCCCTCTCCTCAGGGTACTGGAAGACCTTGTTTCGAGTAACGAACCGAACCAGTTGCCCGAGTGGGGCGTCTCGAATGATATCAGCCACCATCGTGGAGCGCTGGTGCTAGCTCTGTTCTTGGAAACTGTGCTATTCAATGGCGGGAATGTGGCCCAGTGCTCTGAACACGAGCTGTACTGGACAGCTGTACTGGAAAGCTGTGCTTGGGGAAGTACGTGTGAAGTTGTTCTAACCATACTGGCATGCTTGAAATGCACGCCTCCTATATAGCAGAGACAACAGGCCTGCGGATTATGTAAGGACATGCATAACGTTGGGAGTCACTGTGAACCCATTGAAGGGTGCAGGGTGTCGGGGTCCGGCGGCAACATGTTCGGACGAAAGATCACATCGCAAATGGCCAAAAGCTGCTGTTAGTCAAGGCTCCGGTAGACGCCACCAGCAGGTATCTCGCATCACACTAGGGCAAGCGTTGATGAGTGGTTCAAAGCTTTTCATGGACGAACCAGTCAAGTTAGGATGGCAGGAGATAAAGGATCACGTAAGGAGGATCTGGCGTTAGCCGGGCCGTAGCTAGCATGTACTTGTAGCGGACGGGTACTCGGTGTTCGGCCAGGCGTGCTTTGGCTAGCTTACTCATCCACGATTCGGTCGAGGAATTAAGCTCGTGCCGCAGTAAGGAACGAAGTCATCAAAGAAGATCAGGGGTCCTTGTCCGGAGGAAAATCCTGTAGAGGTTTGTCAGACAAGCCACACAGACGTTTGTCAGCCAAGTTGATGACGCAGATAAGCCAACAACCAATAAAAGTCTCGAGAAACCAATACCCTTCTGCGCTAGACCATCTTTCGTCGCAGCACATTAAAGTGCATTACTTATCATACTAGTATGCATAGATATCTCGTAGACTACAGCATAATCCCTCAAGCAAGCTTCTCGTACCACCACGCCGAGGCTGAGCACGTCAGATATGCGAACGCTCTAAGTTTAACTTGAAATCCTCTCCGTAATGGGGTATTTGTTCTCTGGACGTGTTGGGCCAGAGACGGCGTCCCGTACCGTGTCAGCGCAGCCTCACACGATACATGTAAATGCTGCAGGTGCGTCTCTCGCTCCCCAACGATGTACCCAGGCTTGGCCTCCTCTGGACAGTCGCTAGCCGTTTCGACTGGTATGCCCCTAGCCAAAAGCACTAATAAAGGACGACTCCGGCGCCGGTCTCATAGGTCCCTTCTCATGCTGAATTCAAGTACAAAATGTTGCCGTGTAGATAGCTCTGAGGGTAATGGAGAACGTAGTTGTCATAAAGGACGTCACTGTACTCACATCCAGCAACGTCGATGCGAGTGCGGATCCTCACACGCGACAGAACGGGTCATTTAGCTGTACACCATAGCTTACTCTTGTCGGGGAGGCATCGTTTCAATGGCCATGTTTGTGTTGTACAGCCAGAGGGGTTGCTCAAGTGATGATAATTGTGTAAAACTTCAGCATCGTTTACGAACTCATGCCCCCAATGTAAGATATACAAATGCTCAAAAGTTTCTCTCAAGCAATATTGAAATATGTGCTATTACAGAACACCATTGGCCAATATTCCACCCCAACGCTTCTGTCTGTGTACCCTCTTCACCTAATGTGATGGTCTGGATCCACTCTCTCCCGTATCGCCGTCCGCTTGCAGAGTCGACTTCTTGAAGAGGTTCTGAGAGTCGTACAGTGAAGAGCTCTTTTTGAAATTGCTATAACGCATTAGTACTGCTTGCCAGCTGTAGCCTCACTCTTTACGCCATAACATACCCGATGCGTCTACCCTTGACTTCACTCAGCTTCTTCGTGGTGGGACTCAGTATGTCATCTGAAGGAGAAACGTAGGTCTGGCCGTTGTCGTGTGCTTCTAAGAGCTGGCGCACTAGAGCTGGCTTCTGGGACAGAGTCGATGCCTTGAACATTTGATCCATTGATCCTGTCTCTTCCGCGAACGATGCTTGGTTTGATGACTTTGGGGAGGGAGGCAATGGCACTTTAGAAGGGGATTTGGTAGGAGATGGGAGGTTGGATGACCGCTCGCCCAACGGCTGTTTGGTATTGGTGGAGGCTGTCATTATGATATTTTGCTTGTTCAATGTGTTGCGTAGCAGGACCTGTTGGGGAAAGTTGTGGTTGGGAGTATTGTTTGGAGTGCGCATGTTGTGACGAGTCTCTAAGGAGTATTTATGATGGCCTGTAATTCGGTGAGCTAGTCAGCTGTTTGAATGCAAGTACAGTGCAAGAGTGAAACAGAATCTTGTGGAGGAACAAGTTGTTTGTTTTCATCGGCATATGAAGATACGTCTAGGCACTGTTCACGCGTGTGTTCATGGCAGGCACCACCCGGCGATGACTCAGGGCATGGCCAGTGCGACCGAGACGAGTGGTCGGAATTAGCTGTTGCAATGGGAAACTATGGAGGTGGACTCGGTGGGACGATGTCAGGTTGCTTGAGCGACGATGAACATTTCCGACTAGTCCTGAAATGGATAAGGTCGAGAACAAGCTATGCTCGACGAGCAGAAAGACTGCCTCATCGCCGCACCGTAGTGACTGGAGAGGCGACCGACAAGCTTGTACGAGCCTAGCAAAAACTAAAGGACTTTATCAGAGCCATCCTAGTCAGATGGCAGTAGTCACGCTATCATTAGGTTTCTTTACTCTTGGTGGGTATCTCTGAAGCATGCAATATCTACACCAAATGGCAATGATCCTTCGCTATCTCGTAAATGTTCCGGTCACGCTTGGGTAGCCTCGTCCACCGCTCACTTATGCGGTCTTGACACCCGGCTCTACTCGAGTAGGATTCTCATCGTGGCTGTTCGTGATGCTCATCTTCCTTTCATATTCCGACATAACACCCCCACCCTCAACGTGTTCCTCAAACACATCAACCTTGGTCGAGGCAAATTTTCGTGCTGAAACACCTCGTTTGAAGAGCAGATCCATCTCAGCATAGGTTCGGTCTCGAGGCTCAGGAATACGGAAGTAGGTATAGACAATGCTAAGCAAGCAGAAACCTGCCCAGAAGAATCCCGTGTAGAGTGACCAGTTCCACTCACCCTGAGACGATATTAGCATACCTTGGGGGATCTGGGGATGAGGTGGACTTACAGGGTTGAGCATGTAAGGAGTCAGCACAGAGTTGATTATACCAATGATGTTGTAGCAAGCGCGTCCCAAGACAATGGTCTTGACCTGCAGTCGTCTGGTCGACATCTCAGCCACAAGCGAGTAACAGACGGTTCCGACCGACAACTGGTAACAAGCTGCCCACAGCAACATGACGCTTCCCGCAGCCAGAGAAGCTGTGTTCTCGTTAGACTCAGGCACAAGTCCAAGGAAGCCCAGAATCAGAAGCATGGTGAAAAGTCCACAAAGACCGAAGAGGTAGAGCTTGCGCCTTCCGATGCCGCGGGCCATCAAGAACCACGCACCAAAAACACCCACGCAGTTGATTGAGTACTGGCCAAGTGCAAAGCTGAGGGCCTTCGAAGGGTCGAGACCAGCCTGTTCCAGGAAATAGGTTGAGTAGCCGGAGAAAGAGTTTCCTGATATGTTTTGAATTGCCCAACACATGCAGACGATTTCGGTTCTGCGACGATCAATGCCTTTGAAACAATCCCAGTAGCTTGCGCCAGTAGTGATCTGGTTCTCGAGTGCAGTCGTATGGACCATCATTGCCACGGTATCGTCGGCATCAAAGTTTGTCTCGCGGTTTTTGCTGGTCAGTCGCTCCAAGCTTCTCTTGGCCTCGTCCAGTCTGCCTTTTCTTACGAGCCACCACGGCGATTCCGGTGCAAACCAAATGCCGACGAAGAGTGGAACCGGCCAGACCCACTGAATGGCAAATGGCAGCCTGTAAGCCCACTGATCTGTGCGGCCCACCATAGCCTTGATGGAGCCAATACCGATAACCTGACCTATTCCCCAACTATAGAAATTAGTAAACGCGTAACAGTAAGACTGCTTGTGGGGTCGCAGGTAGAGAGCTCAGGGCAGCCGGACCGAGATGCATTGCAAACTGCCCGGATCCACACTCCTTGTGTAGTCAAACCCCGATGGATGAGAGAGAGAGAGAGAGAGAGGAAGGATCTCACCAGAAATTGATGTATGTAGTGAGGTGCCCCCTGAGTGCTACGGGGCAGACCTCAGAAGCGTAAGAGATGGTGAGTGTTTGAAAGACACCCCATGGTAGACCCATCAGGATCTCACCAGCAAGGAGTTGCTGAACGTTCGGAGCAGTAAAAAGGATAGCGATGAAACCCGTGATCAGGGTCAAGCATATCAACACGGTTTTGCGGTAGCCAATCCTTTCAGAAACAAAACCATTGATGATGAGACCGATAATGGAACCGACGTTTGCGCCATTGGACAGGCCAGCCTGCCATGGAGCTGACACCTGGTAAGTCCCGTCTGATTCGACGTACTTGCCGTACTTCTCTCTGAAAGGTGGGAAGGCGTAAAAGTTGGGCAGGAGGCAGACTTGGAAACCTTCCATGACAATGCATGTCGAGATGAGCATACTCCATGCAATGGCTTTGGGATATAGTCTAAGACCTTGCATAAGAGTCATCTTATGTTCTTCTTCGGTCGCGGCCTTGGCATTTCGAATGACCACACTGTTGGATCGCGTCGCATTGTGGTCTTTTGGGGGGGAGTGAAGCGGCGACTCGTTGGTGCCCTTCTCGTTGTAGATGCCGGTCGCCATGTCGATGATGAGAGGTGTCGGCTGCTGAACGTTCAGAGTCTGCACAACACGTTACTGCTGTCTGAAGAATGGAAATGATAGACGTCGTGGGTAAAGGATCAATTTATGTCAGAAGTCGCCCAGCGAAAGATGACTTTGCCGGAACTCCACCACTTCCGCTTGCCGGAACGACCGTCGCAGATGACTTGAGGAGCTCAGATACTGCTCCAGATTCTGTTTCCACTGGACAAGGTAAGCTCTTTTCCCACTATTTAGCACACCTTCATACAATTCTGCGATAATTTGCACAGCCCTTTGAGATGCCGAATGAAGGTATCTTCGTGGGCTCCTTCCTTGTAGAGCTGTAGGCCTCCGCTCGACGATGCGACGACAGCAAGCTTAATCCCCCGCTGGTTCCGAAGAGGCATAGTTGGTATTAGTGCTCTGCCATTATTGGCCCGCTGAGTAAAGATATCCACTGCCGCAAAAGCTTCCTTCACTTCCGTCGGTTCTAGAAAACCGCTGTTTTGCCTTCTGTTGCATCCATGATTGCCCAGAGTGCTCGGCGCCACGGCTGCTTGCAAAGACACACCATGGCCATCCACTCCCCAGAATTGTACGTTCCGAGGTTCAAGCGTCAGCACGACTGTTTCGTGACGGCGAGGTAACTTGAAGTATTTCCCGCCGTGTGGGGACGGAATCAGCTTTCGCAGTTGATCTTCCATGTGCTTGGGGACCCCAATGTGAGGGTTACAACCCCCACATAACCGGCTACTCCAGGCTCTACGAATAATGCGCGCCTTGGCCGTTGTAAGATTCCATACGGAATACGTGACGCCCCAAGTCGCATTGTCAATCCTTGACTGCCTTGCATGTGATTCGCTGGCTGGTCATTTGATTCGGCTTGAAACGGGAAGTGGCCGGTCGCTCTGCCGTTGAATTGCAGGCTTACGCCAGGACCTATCCAACGTGCTCTCAAACGAATGGCATCGAGAACCCCCAATAACGCCTGCCTCCTAGTAGTGTTCCTCAGCCTGTGCTTGCATGATTCTTGCTGCATCCAAAGCGAGTGCATATGATGTTGAGGCACTTGAGCGATCAGCCCTAGATTCTGCATCCCGCTTCAGCCATGTTGTCAGTACGGGTATGCTTCAGCCTCGGCCTACTGCTTCTGCTTCTCTCCCACTGACGGTGCCACGCAATGGCGATAGCGCCATATATCAGCCGTTTGATGCCTCGTTGACTCAATAAGGAAACTGCGCCCGCGACATTCAGGGGTCCAGAAGCTATTGGAGTGGGTCGATCGGCGTTTCACCCCGGACCTGGAGGCGGTGGAGTGGCGGAAGTCCGGCATCAGAAAGCTGGGGCTGAAGGGCGCCAGCCCTTTCACGAAGCTGTTGCACCACTAGACATGGTGACAGAAGGTAAGTGGAAGACAGCCTTCGGGTCATCTAACAGTAGGAACTCGTGGCACGCAGTATGACGTCCACACATTACTGCATTTGATGAAGTGTAAATAGACGTGTGCACGACCGGAATCCAAAATAGCGGCAAAAACGTCTATGCGAGACTCTCTAGCTGCTTAAGTATATCGAGCTTCCACGGTTGAGGTCGGGTTTATAGAATACTATTAAGAAAATTGCATAATACTCATAGATCTGATGGGCGACGTCTTTTGGGGCCTCGACCACAGTGCTTTGCACTTCCTCGCTATACGAGTAGACTACTCCCTCAACGCCTCGCTATCGTTGTAAACCAACCGTATCAAATCCAACCCTGGCCCTTTTGCTTTTCCCACATCAATCTGGGGATCGAATCCATTCTCGACAACCGAAGAATGCGTGGACGCTGTTTTGATCTTTTGATCCTATGTGTACTGGTTCTTCGTTAAGTGGTGATCGACATTTCGGTATTTGTAGTCAACTGCCTCTCTAGATCCCTGATCCTCTGCTTCAAAGCCTCATTCTCCTTTTTGACGCTCTCCAATTCTTGTCTCTGCACGGCCGCGTCTTCGTACCGAGCAGCAGCAGTAGCGGAGCTGAAACTCGGACTCCTCTCTTGCCCAATGCCGATAGCAGCACCCATTCCTTGCTGCGAAGGGTCTCTGCTGTGTGAAGCACTTATGCTAGAGCCGTGAGGATACTGATAGCCGTAGCCTGGTGGAGGACCGAAGGGCGAGGTTGCATTTGAGGTCGAGCGGTAGACGTTGGACATACTCCCAGTCGTGCTCAAGCCAAGGTTGTAGCTGTTTTGCCTGCTAGTCTCTGGTCTGTCGCGCTGTATATCTAGTGATTGTCTTGCAGAGGCCTGGTGTGAGCGGTCACTATCTCGCGGAGCAGCAACGCCCGATATCGAGGTGGTGCTTGCATCCCGTGCTTGTGCTTCTCTTGCCGAACGAGCAGAACGAGTTGAAAGATTGCTTGACGACCTGTGTCTTCTTGCAGATGTGGGAATGATCGAGGCACCGCCGTAGGACGAGGAGGGAGGGACATATGGGTATTCCGAAGCTGTCTGAGAGGTTGTGAACAGGTCTGATGAGGAAGCAGTGGAGGCTACGCTGGCCGTCTGGGCGCGAAGGGTGGAGAGCTCTCTAGTCAACCTGTTCACCTGTCGTGGTTGTTAGCCCTGCGGGTTGTGACAGACTGATAGATCTGCGAATGCGAACGTACAATGCTCTCCTGCTCCTGCTCTAATTCCAGGTGCAGCTCAGCGGCGGTCAATGGTCTCGGATGTCTGATGGGACCTTGCGAGGTAGCAGTAGCTCCTGGGTCTGCCATGGCTACATTAAATGGTCGAGGTGAACTGGGTAAACTACTGTTATTGGGCACTGGGGGTGGTCCCATCACTGACGACGTTCGTCTCGATTGACCTGTGCTTGCTTCATCTGGGGCTGTGTTGTTGGAGACAGACGTCGTCCGTGAGGTTCTTCGAGCAGATAGCGAGCTTAGATCTGGAGGTGCCATCGTCGGCTAGTGATTCGAGTAGTGTAGTGGACGTGATAATCTGTTTGATTCAAGGTGAAGGCAGTCATCAAGGTGTAGTAATATTCGTCAACTCGCTATCATTAGGCTACATTCTTGGTCATAGTACTGCTCGTGTTGCGACTGTTTCACATCCACGAGGCGGCTGCCTGATTGGTCTACTCAATGCTCTACAAGTGACGCGTCTCAAGTGCTCAAATGTGTGTTCCAACAGTAGCGTTGGTAGCTTGACATCCTAAACTTTATGTGCTACTCATATCTCCTGTGGTGTCGCAGACCCCGTCACGCCTCTTCCCTACCACTTTGTCCATCGCGAACTGACGAAACTGCAGTCTTGCCTGTCCGTCACCGCTTATCAAGAACCTGTGTTGCACCCTACTTCCCAACGTAGCTGGCTCATAGTTTGCGACAACAAGTCATAGCGATATGGATGACAGTTCTTTATTTCCAACTATCGTGCTCTTCAGCCCCAAATATCAAGTGCCGTGAACGCGACTTCGTACCACAATCAGTCACGATTCACTGCTGTGCCCCTGTACCGCAAGCACAATATAAACAGACGGTTCTCGGATGAGATATCTGTCCGCAATACAGACGGCAGCAATTCCGAGAGGGTGCTAGACAGTTTGGCGTCTGCAACTCACCCTGTGCTGTTCTATCTAGAGTTGCCGTTCAGAGCGTCATCGTAAACTTCATCGATTGTGGTAACATCCCTGAGTTTCGAGGTTCCACTTTTAGTCGTTTCTTTGTCTTTCTGCTCATCGGGCATCTCTTGCGCGTCAGATGAGTGACGGGAGTCATTACCAAGGCCGTCGACAGCGTGCTCAACATGTGAACTCCCATCACCCTTCTCTTCCTCATCGATCATCGCTGCAAGGCTTCTAAAATTAAACATTGGTTCGTTGGCAGCGGGCGTACCTGTGCCGGTCTCCTGGAATGAGGATGATGCGGATGAAGCATTGGACACTTGTCGTAGATGTGAGCGTTTGGATGACTCAGCTGTGGAGGGTATCGTAATTGGAGCTGTCAATGACTCCTGGCTGGGAGGTAACCAGGAGGTGCTATCTGCACCGCTCACGTACCCTTGACCATCTGCTTGGCTCAGTGGTGTAGATGGCCCGTTTCGCTGCGCCTCCTTACCTTTACTAAAGTCATCTGGAGCAATGGACGAGACATTGCTTTCAGTCCTCTCCATCGACGTCGAGCCACCAGCTCCGAGCCCGAACGGCGAAGATATGCTACTATTCTTCCTTGCTGCTTTCTCAGCTTTCTTCATTTCCTTTTCATCTTTCTTAGCCTTCTTTTTGGCCTCTTTCTCTTCCTTTTTCCTCCGATCCTCCTCGGCCGCCAGACTAAGCCGGATAGCTTCCATCATCATCATGTCCTCAAGGTCGTCCATCCGGTTTCGTCTGGAACTGCTGCCCCGGGGCGGTGCACCCATAAATGGACCAGCCTGGCCATGATCCGCCAGGGCTGGGTGACGTTCTGCAAGGAACGACAACGCACTCAGTTGAGCATCGGAAGGGCGTCCATCATCTCCGAGTGTCGACCTTCGAAGCACATTCCTCCGACCGAATGCTCCTGGCGGTCCTCTTTGACCTTGGTCGTTCAAGACATAGGCCGCGGCGTGTAATGCACTTGCAGCTGCTGATCTTCTAGCCGCGTGAGCTCGAGCAGTAGCAAGCTTGTTTGCCCAATCCGGCCGAATCTTGTCTGTGGTAATGACTTCAGGTGCCATTGCAGACAATGACGTCCCACGTCTTCGGTTTGGAGGTGGTGAGAGAGTAGAAGATGCGACTGAACTCTGACTAGACCTTGCAGACATCACGCCATATGGTTGAGCACTAGAGCCGTACGTCAACCCGCGGCGGAATGGCGGAGGAGCATAGGTGATGCCGAAGTCCGGAGTCTTGCAGTAGGGACATGTCGCGACTTCTGATACCAGGAGCCCTTCAGCCTGAGCCAGTCTTTCTTCTTCCGAAACAGCTGGAGCATTCGGGTCAGGCTCCGTATGCTCGGGTGGGTGCGGGTCTGGCCGCTTGATTTGGACGAAGCATTCCGAGCATATGGCTTGCTCACAACAGCGAGTAGTGTTCAAGTAGGGTGGGTAGTACAGACAGCAAATTGGGCATTCAGCGGCGTCCTTGTACAGAAAGACCTCAATTGGCTGGCCATTAACAAATGGGTCATGAGGCAATTTGAACTCTCTTGGAGATAGGTCTTTTTCGGAGTTGTTCCTCGATGCCGAACCAAGACTCGCCAGTGTCTTTGCGCGTGATCTGAAGGGCAGATTCGAGGATGTCGGAGGTTGAAGTGAGGTCGAGGTAAGGGGAAAGGAGGCATTTGCAGGGGAGGCACGACCAGAATCAGACTGGAAAGAGTCTGATCTTGGACCCATCGGTACCATGAGACTTTTATTGGCATCTTGAGAAGGCCTTTTCAACAGCTGGTACTCGAGCTCCGGTGGCACTTCGTCCGCTGGAGGTAGAGGCATGCCACGTGCAACAGCCATAATCTGATGTTCAGCCCAAGACTGAGAGAAGTCGTCGATGCCGCGCCAGAAGGGAGCCAAGCGACGCTCAATCATCAGCTGGCGGACTAGGGGCTTACTGAAGTCCTCTATCCCCACATAGACGCCCATTGTGACCAAGTAGCCAGCTTCAACGCCCTCTTCTCGCATGCTCCTCTCCCGCTCCTTCAGTCTCGCCTGTTTCTCCTTCTCTTGTCTCCTTTGCTCTCTTTCCGCCTTGCTCTCACGACGAGCTTCGAGGGAGGAAACGTCGGGATCGCTGCCGCCTAAGCCTAAGCTGAGCAGAGACGAAATATCCGGCCGGCTGCCTCTTCTTGGGTTCATCTCCCGGCGTGAGGCTCGACCAGCGTGTTCTTGACTGTTACTAGGATCATTTCGGTAGCCGGAAGGGCCAGCACTGTGTTCTTGGGAGGCCGGCCCACGAGCCTCTTTTGTCTGAGAATTGCCCATCTTTGACCCGTCGGTGTCTGATCTCGGCTGACCTCAGGAAGAATGGATGGGGCCGGGCATGGTGCACAGTCAGCCGGGCGAAGTTGTGTGGTCAGCTGGAAACAAACACGAGTCTAGTCAGAGGCTCTCGCAGTCATGTAGCAGGTCAGCGAATGCTCGATATGAATGTGGCCGTGATGATGGCAGGCATTCGTCAAGCGTATTACCCTACTTTGACCGAGCCAGAAGGAACAATAGATGAGCGATAGACTCGAATTCAGGCCAGCAAACGAATGTTGAATGGCGGATATCTCAGACGTGGTATCGATGCCGTTTGGCAGCAATAGGTGTGGAGTCGGGAGATACCTCAAGAGTCGAAGCGAAGATCCCGGTCGGACAGCAGTTGGCAGTGACGACGGCTACGGCTAGGCGGGTGCATCAGAACTTGAAGAGCACGAGCAGAGGGACTACATCATTTCATTTCTGTCCACGGTGCTGATTCCTTGCTGTGCACACTAATCGCCTGAGATGTGCTTAGAAGATCTTTCTGCTAGATATTTATGCGTAACCGCCTGGGCATGCTTGATAGGCGATGACGTGGACAGACACAACTTGAAGATTAAAGACCTGCAGTCCTTCGCCTAGGTGTGAGTTGACATGCTCTCTGTATAGCTCCTCCAGGCTTTACTTGAGTCTCACTGAGCATAACACGAAAAGAAGACTGGAGCAGTTCCTGTTCCTGCTGTGGAGGAGGCCGTTCACTAAGTTACTGCCCGCTGATGAGTCAAGCTTTGGGCCGGTCAACTTTGGGGGCGCCTCGCTGCAGGTACCTGGCGAACACTCCACCTCCCGCATCTGACACACAGGCGGCAGGCCCGCCTAGAATCTTCCTTTTACAGTACCTAGGGGAGTTGCTAGTGAGCGCTAATCTACACGTTCTCTACATCTGAATGGTTGTGTGTGCGTAATATGACGACGCCTGTGCCTATACGACTACACATAACGCCTCTGAATCAAGCTCTTCTGCCGGTAGTGCTTGGTCCAGTGCTTGCCAAATCTGCCGAGAACGTTTCTTATCAGACAATCGAGACCTTCCCAGAGAACGACTATGGCTTTGTAGATCTGCCCCACCAGGACGCAAAGAAGCTCATCACAAAACTGAACGGGGCAATCTTGAAGGGGAAGAAAATGAAGGTTGAGGAAGCCCGACCCAGGAAGAGATCACGCGAAACGGCTGATGATGAAGAAGAAGCCTCCAAGCCTGAGGAATCGCGTAAGAAGTCCAAGAAGGAGAAGAAGGCAGCCAATGTGCTCGAAGGCCATGAGCTACCTACAGGTCGCAAGGTGAAGCGAGGCTGGACTGTGCCCAAGTCGGGGAAGTCACCATCTAGCAAGAAGGACAAGGACAAGGACAAGGACAAGAGCAAGAGATCCAAAAATCAGACACCGTCAAAGTACAGCGACAAGGAGGAGGTACTGTTTCACACCAATTTGCCGCCCAACAAGCAGGACTTGAGCACTGCGAAGAAGGACAAGAAAGGCAAGAAGAAGGACACGGCTCAAAATGTCATACATGAGTTTGAGAAGACTGCGCCACAACCCTCATTCCTAAGAGACACCACTACGGTTGATCGAGCGACTGAATACCTTGAACATGTTGGCTGGATCGACGACAAAGGGGATGTGCTCGAGAAAGAGCCATCGAACCTCAAACGCAAGAGGCCGGCAAAAGCTGAAGGCTTAAAAATAAATGTACCCTCTCCCAGCAAGGCGGGGAAGGCCTCTACACCGTCGGAGCATGAACAATCGAGAAGCAACATAGCGCCATCGAGCTCGTCAGGCTCTGAAGTTTCGACGACCAGCGATACCAGTGGGCGCGAAGGAGTGCAGCACGATGAGACAAGCAGTTCAGGAATTACCTCATCCTCCGCCTCGTCTACGGAATCACAGTCAGAAGCAGAATCCGTCCAAGAGGAAGCTCTGCAGCCATCGCAGCCACTGACCCAGGCAGCAACGGAAACACCTCCGAAAGTTCACCCTCTGGAGGCATTGTTCAAGAAGCCTAATCCGCCGACCGGCAACGATGCAGCTAAACCGAGCCTTGAGGTTGAAACCTCGTTTTCCTTCTTCGGCCAAGCAGCTGAAGAGAACGACGAACTACCACCCATGCCAAACACCCCCTTCGCATCACAAGATATGTACTCGAGAGGCGTAAGGAGTGCTGCACCCACACCAGATACTGCTCATCCCAGTCGGTTCACAAGCTTCGCTAGTGCCTTAGCTGCCCACACGCAAGATCTTTCAAGCGATGAAGACCTTGGTGAGGCTGACGCAGCACACCATCCCGATACTCCTGTGCAGCAACCAGAAAAACGAGGCGAAAGCGACTTTGAGAAGCGCTTCTGGGCTGAGCGAGGTCCCAATAACCGTGCCTGGAAAGCCTCAAAGCGAGCTGCGCTGAAAGAACAACGTCAACAACAGAATCGTTTCAGAAGACCAAGGAATCGATGATGATCACAGGGTCTGTTGCAGTTCGAACTTTCTCTGCAATAAGGGAGCACGTTTGACCCGTCCATCTTAATACAGGGGCGTGAGTTTGAAAATGAGCGCCATGAATAGTACACAAATATACATCCAAGAGTTGACATACACTTCTACGTCCGGCGCTTAGAGTCCTCAAGATGACTTTTTGTCATAGCCATGCTTTCAGGCGGCCTGAAGCAGAGGGGTTAGCATTTCGTTTACTAGTAGCGAGCCTAGGAAGCGTCACCCCACCGAAACTCACAACTGCCTTGATTCAGTATAGCGTAAGTCTGCATCTCAGCCCTAAGGGGTATCCTTACCTCCTACCGCAATACTAAAGCCTTCAACATCACTTGAGAGGCATCATGCTCAATTCATACAGTATCTCAAAATGGCATTTGACTTCATTGTTGAGACTCCACAGAATCGTAAGGTCAATCGGAATAACAACAAGGTCATACAGAAACGTGCAACCCAAGCTGGAGCTAGGACAAGGCTTGGAAACAAGCATTGCGAGCATGGCAAGCCAACTTACCCAACCGTTAATGAAAAAACAACAACTCTACCAACTCGGCAAGCCAGTGCAAGAGCTATAGCTGATAACGTCCTATTGGCAAATGCGAATCTGACGATCTCCCACAACTCACCCTTTCTGGCACGTTTCGGTAGCCGAGGCCAGATGCTGTACCTGCCTGATCCCAATGCATTCTTGGGCACCGGTTGTTTCCGTCTACCGGACCCAAGTCTTTCGGTGTTGCAGTGCCAGCTGCTTGCCACCTTGAATCCTCGGTCTTTGGGAAGAGAACCGAATCGGTTGTGCAAGATCATGAACCTTACCCGAAGAGAATTTCTGGGTCACCTGCCCTCCCACTATGGTCACCTATCTTTCCTGGACGAAGCAATGGAGTGCCTCATGGCTAGGCTGCATGACACCGTGCCCTTGCTGAAACCCACAAATCATGCGCCTCTGAACCAGCTATCTCCCACAGCACTCTACGGGAAAGCGTTGACGAGTCTGCGGTCTGCGATCGATAATGATATGACACGAAATCTGACCTACATATGGTTCGCAGTCCTATTGCTAACCTTGTTCGAAGTGAGAGATCTGCATGCCATGGACTGTTGACAACACTGACAGGAGACTGCTAGTTGCTATCCTTTGGTGACGAAACAGGATGGTTATGGCACTTTGCAGGCGCAGCCCGAATGCTCTACAAACTTGGGCCGGAGCACGTCAAGTCCGAGTTCCATATGTCCTTACTTTGTTCGCAATCCCGCATCATGGTATGTGTATGCTTACATCGGAAGGTTCGAGCCCGCGGCTTGTACTAATACGTTGCAGGTAATGGAAACCATCTTCACTGGGAAGCCTTGCTACCTTGCAGATCCTCGTTGGCAGGAAGCTATGCGTCGTACCATACTCAATTGTGAGGACTTTGGTGACCGGTCGCGGACCAGCATCGAGTTGTGGGCGTTGGGTACCAGGATCCCGAACCTGTTCCAGTCAGTCTCCGAACATGTCCACGGACTTACGACGTCCGACAGCATTTTTCCTCGCGATACCCTGCAGCGGCTACTTAACGATACAGGCGGATGGCGGAAGAAGTGGCTGGACGTAGTAGAGACTACCTGTCGAGATGTGCTCAGAGACGGCAAAATCCGTCACCAATCGCTCATGATATTGCTATCATTTTATATGCTGACGATAATCACGAACCGTCTTCGAGTCGCCATAGACCCGGGAAGTGCTCTCAAAATGGAGAACGAGACGCTCAGGGCTTGCGCCAGCGTTTTCCGTTTGCGCCAAGACTTTATGGCATGTCAGTTCGACGCCAGGAATAACGGCTCAATCCAAGCCAAAGTTGCCGACGGGACACAGCAGACGGCTGCTAGCTGGAAGAAAGAGATTGAGAACGCGCGGAGTAGCACAGCTATACGGGCTGAAGTGTTCGACGGATGGTGCAGCCTGATTGGTAGGACGTCTGAAGGACAGCCACCCTATCCTTTTGCTAACTCCAGGCGCGGAACCTTGAGGCCGAACTGTCCAGATTAGGAAAGTTAGTCAGCGCTCTACGATCCTGTGCCTTGAGCCTTTTGGATTCACCATGAGAGTTGGACGCCTGCAATGCCCCCAGTCGCCACAGCATCGTCAGCATGCACAGAGGGAAACGTACGCTTAGAAAAAGGTCTATATTGAAAACGTATAAGTAGACCAGCTTCCACCAGCCATCAATACAACTTGTCTGATCATAGCAAGCCCCTGCACAAACCGACTCAGCCAGAAACCGCATCGCAATCCATCTTCACCGCACCGCACCGCCCATCGAACCATCACCGTTGCCATTCCATCACATCATGTCTCACCCTCCAACCGCCTCGGACCTCATCGCCCGAAACACCACCTACCAACCCACCCACCACCCAATCGCCACCCTCTCAGAAAGATTCGCATCAGGCCTCAAAGGCCCCACAGTCGCCATCATCGCCTGCCCCGACCCCCGCTGCATCCCCGAAACCTTCCTAAACCTCACCACCTGGGACGCCGTCGTGATCCGCACAGCAGGCTCCAACGTCACCGCTGCGCTCCCCACCCTCATCGCAATCGACAAGCTGGTCGGCCTGCAGGAGATCATGGTCGTCAACCACACTGATTGCGGCGCGCTTATGTACCGAGACGATGAGATCAGAGAGACGTTGAGGGCGCGTGCGCCACGTATGGCGCATGTCATCGAGCAGATGGCGTTCGGTGAGATCACGGCGTAAGTCGTCGATGTATGTGCGCGGTGTTGCTGGCCGTGCACGGCTAAATATCACTCATTCATAGGACGCTGGAAGATCGTGTTACCGAGCACGTCGCTATAGCTAGGCAGTGCGAGCTCCTGCGACAGGAACTGAGGGAGAAGGTGACGGGGTACATCTATGACCTTAAGGACGGTAGCTTGAAGCACGTGAATTGAAAGAACAGGGAACACTCTTTTCCTTTGGCTGCACTCTTCGTTCATTCCTACCGCACTTTATGGCGTCTTCTTCGACGGATCTCACTGTTCTTCGTTAGAGCTTGAATGTCGTCTCAGCTGCTGTGGTTGACGCCATATTGTCCAGAATCGGGCTTCGCCACAGCACAATCCGACGTCGTCTCCGATGCATTATGTGCGGACTGAGCCGGATTCGTGATGAATGGATAGGACAATCAATATCCTTTGCGGGTTTCAATGCTGCTCTCCGGAGCCGTGGCCTTCTCGTGGTCTTCATGTTCATTAGTAGGGCTGTCTATGATGCGCATCCCTCTAGGTCGTCGGGAGACACATAGATCATCTACGAACTATGATCACTATTTGTTTCCATACCCTGGGTATCTCTTTTGCTTGTCTTTCTAATGCTTCACACTCTCGAAAACCCCACTGACAGTTACCAGGGCCATTGCCGGCTTTACCATTGTCCCTGCTCCTGGCAGGCAAATATCGACATTTACCCTGCTTGGCGAGGACAAAGCGGTCGTCCTGTCTTACCTCAGGACGACGTCAACCTCCTTCCCAGTCGCATGTGCTTCTGCATGGTATACACTCGTACCGCGTATGTAGTGTGAATACCTCTTGCTCGACGAAATACAACGGAAAGGCCTTACTCGCTTTTTGTAGTTCTATCGTTGCTTGACTCTGCTAGTCTAGCCCTTAGTCCGCAGAAGTAATGATATATCCGCTTGGCTCTTTTGCTCAGTCACCTGACCCCGTCACTTTGCCCGGACCTTCCGTGTTCGTGATGCTCGGCGGCCATCTCACCCTCGTGCCCTGTGGGCTTGGTTGAATGCATCTCACTCGGACTCTTGAATCCGTAGTGCTCTGTCGCTTCCAACGAGGATGTTACTCTTAGCAACGTTCCTAATTGCTTCATTCCTCGCTCTTGGATCTTGTTCTGCGCGAGCCAAGGAAGTTCGCATCGGCCATGTGTTGCTGCTTGCCCTCGGCCACGTCTTTGTGCGTTGGTAGGCCCATATGAGCTTGGAGATATCCTGTTCTGGTGGGCCCTTGGCTGCGATAGTGTCTTCGTGCTGTGTCGACGATTCCCCACGATTCTGCTTCTTTTTAGTGGCTTGATGCATCTTGCAGTGCCTGGAGCATTTATGGTCTAACCCCATTATCATTGTGTGAACGAGTGATCGGCATTAGACAAATCCTTGTTCAGCGAAGTAAGACGAATTTCCAGCGTTTCCAGCGATTCATTTCACCTTATCCATCTCGGGCATCCTCAAAGCACCAGGCCGTAGCATTCAGCAGGTCGTGTTGGTTAGAATGGCCTGCTATAGTACTGCGGGTTTGCGTGAAGATGTTTGTGCTTTTCAGAGTCCAGTCTGGCCAGGAGTCGCTTCACTAAGCTTATCAGTCGGCTATGACGCTTGCCCGACGTGCGCAGTCTACGTGATGAACACTCTCGGTTCTGGTAGTAGCATCGTCCAGCTCTCCACGGGACTTCGTGTCCAGATCTTTCTGAGATGGTGTAGAGCCCTAGGTATATTTGCAAAACCATTCCGCTGGTAGTGTTTCAAGAGTACATCTGTGAAAAACCTTCGATGTTCAGCCGTGTCACTCTCGCACGCGGCGACAAAGGTTGGCCAGACAAGGGTATGCTCGACTGGTGAGCCGGCAGGAATCATCTCGAGAGTGTTCTTGAAATTCTCGACGAGTGCTGTTAACGGTGGAGTCTTTGGACCTGCCATGGCTCGTGTTGTGTATATCCGACATGCTTGATTACAGAGGTCGAAAAGCATTGAAATAGACTTCGAGTGCTCGGGTAGCCTGGCTTGGTAGTAGAAGTGGTCCTCCCAACCATCAGGTACATCTTGACTAAGTCGTTCGACGCCTTGCAGCTGACCAAGAAATGGGGCGGCGTAGCCTCGCAGTCTTCACGAATTAGCTTCAATGATCACTCAGGTGACGGGTGTTCTTACTTTCGAATTTGCCGCCTCAGAAATACGCCGAGCTCTCCCTGACTACTCAACTGTTCTTCGCCGCCAACGGCAAGAAGAGCTGACTCAAGCAGTTTGAAGATCAGAGGAAAATCCGAATATCCATTCACCATGACCGTGACAAGAAGGACGAGTATACCAAGGAATGTAGAGTTCCTCCTATCTCTGTTGGACACCGTCAAGTCTTGCCTTTGCTGCAGTCTGGTGATTGCTTGCGTATAGAATCTGCTCGCGTTGCAAGTGTTGGCGCCTAAGGTAGCGCTGATGTGGAAGGCTGACGCTGAGAGTACCGCGTCCATGACAAGCGCATCAACATGAGCAACAGGCAGAATGATGTGACGCCAGCCGTTAGTGCTATCATCGATGACTGCCATCTCCGGGGCGATCTTTCGAGAGACTGTGAAGACACGTGAGACAAATATCTGCGTTGGGGGATGTGGGAGAGGCTTACAGTGCTCGAGCAAGTACTCTTTCCATGGTTCCAAGAAGTGCGGACTCCGTATGATCGACAAGGAGCTGTCCTCAGGCGTGGTCGGATGTGATAATTCAGCATCATAGTAAAGTATTGGCAGCTGCGATATGGGGTCGACGAACTCTTCTGGACTACCAAAGTCCGAGCCTAAAGAAACAGTGCCACCTTGCACAGATATCGCGAAAAAGCCTTGGTTGTTTAAATTCTCGCTTCGATGAAAGGGCAGCTCTGCGATGTTCACCGCCTCGAAGCCGTGGTCCGGCTCCGTATACTCAGAACACGACTCGGCCACTTCTTCCTGTGGTGCCGTCTTCTTCCTGGGTGACTTGCTTTTCGGAGTTACATCGTGATTGAAACGGTATCTGATGCCTAGACCACTGCATTGAATTCCCCTGGCAACACACTTGGAACACTCAGGCTGACCACGGTCACAGTTAATACGGCGCTGTGAGCATTCGTGGCACCCTATCACATGCTTGAATTAGAGGCTGACTGGTTGAAGTGCCCGGTGTAAATGAGAAGGCATACCTCTGACTTTCGGTATATATGTGCGCTTTCTGTTGGTCATCTCCCTGGTCGTAAGACAACTTCCGTTGTGGTGTGATTTAGGAGCCTCATGCTCGGGAATGCTTTGTGCCTCGATAGCATGCTCGAGGAAAGCGATGAGCGTGCAAGTGACGATGACTTCAATGTGACAAAAAATGCAAACTTATCGGAAACACGTCCTGGGTTTGTGGCAAGAACACCCCGCAGAAGTGATGCGGTAAGCGCGTACCGGATCGGGTTGATTCCACTCCGGACAGATAAGGGGTCACGAGGACTACGTTAACGGATACCACGTCCCGTCGGCTCGGAAAGCTTGACCAAGTCTTTCAGCCTTGAGCATGCAATAGGGGACTTACACCGCTACAGCTGTAACACCACGTAATACTTATTACACAATCAGGCTGTACTCTACTCATAGTCTAGCTCGCGATCTATCTTGCTTAAGAGCTAACACGACTTCCTGCGCACCCCGGTCTCCCGGATTGAGTGCGCCCTCCATGTACCCTTTCTACCTGGTGGCATATTCGCTGCCAACAAAATGTACATTGCCCACAGGCTTGCCATAGACGTCCACAAATTTTGTATAGTGCCCAAGGACATGGACGAGAGTCAAAGCATCCCCTACTGTACTGCTCGTGCACCCAGATCTGATCAAACATCTCGATCGGCCGGAACGCTTTGTGGTTTGCACCTACGTTGAACATCTTTGCAATCGGCTGCATAGCCTGTGGTCGGCGCTCGTGAGGAGGAAGCTTGCTCCATTCACGACCAGACTGGCCGTTAACGAAGCATGCTGGCTGGTAGTTGCGCTGCTCATTGACGCTTGTGTCGCGTGCCAGGCTAATCGGGCCTGCGTAGCTCCAGAAGTAACCATTGTAGCCGCCGTCCCTCCACCATGGTCCGTCGTGGCATAAGATGAATTTGCTGTGGTTTCCTAGTATGGTGTTGTCGGCCACCTCTTGTAATCCGAGGTGAACCTGGCTTCGAACTCTCGGCGTGGATATGGTCTCTGATACCCTCCAAGTTCTTCTTGCCTTCAAGCGAGGACTGGCAAATATTCAGTTGGAGGGACTTTGAGTGAGAGGTACGCAGCTCACTTCTGGTGTATTCTACCGTATGGAAACACAATCAGATCGTCGGAAGTCTCCTGCATGACTGCCTGTGCTTCGAGTCGTTGCGCGACCAGTTTCATGCCGAACTGCTGTGCGTCAGACTACATTCTCGGTTGAATGTTCTGATTGATCCATGCGGCGCCCAGGTCGACGACTCTTCGACCCAAAGCGAGCGGCGCGCTGTACGTCTTTCCTCGGACTGGGTTGCGAGCTTCCACCACTACGACAGAAGGCCAGCCAGTTGAGCAGAGTGAACAGCCTGTAGGCCATTCAGGCAAGCGCCGATGACCACCAGATCAAACATTGCCGCGCGTACGTTTTAGAAGATATCAAATCGTAGGGTTCAAAACGAATGATCTTTGGGCGAAGAAAGTGCTTGGAGGGCACTGGCTGTGGCTGCGGGTAGCCATACTTGATCCTCTGGCTAAATCCCAAGCACATCTGAACTATCGCACTCCCCCCATTCCAGGCGAGGAATGTGGAAACTCATATGAGAGCTGCGCGATATTGTTCTACCAGGCATACATCATGAATGGACAGGTTGTGTTCCCGCAGCACACGGCGCGCGATGTGCTCTCATTTAAATTTCCCGAAAGGGACTTGGTGACTTGTGGGCGGCGGTGCGGGAACCGCTTGCTGAAATTGGTTCATGGCAGATCTTGGATTACGTCCTCTCGCACAGTGCGATTCACGGACAGCTCGAGGTGTAGAAATAACATCGTGGCAAGGAATAGGTACTCTTCCAGCACGGGTCATCTGATAAATGCTTCAACCTGAATATGTTTATGATTTAGTAGATGCCATTTGCTTCTTGGCGACCATCCCGGGCGTCATTACCTCCCAAACGCACGAAGAACTGGACTACGCTGCAAGAGTATCAAGTTCCTGGCAAAAGTGACTGACAGCGCCATAGATACCAACTCGCCTCACCATAGTTTTCAGACGCTTTCAGATCTAGGTCGTTGCCGACATCATCTTTCGGGTTTGGTGCTTTCAAGGACGCAACGCGCGTCGGTCGAACTTCCGGGCAACCGAGCGGGGCAGGTTACAAAACCTTACAGCCGTGATACGGTTTTCAACTCCTGGCTCCGTCGGCGGCTGGACATGCTCCGCTAGATGCCGCCGATTGGTACGCTCAAGTAAGATTCATCATGGGACCAAGTTTGCCTCGACGACTTCGCTGTCAGCCATGGCCGTTACGAGTGTTCTCGGACCAAGCAGTCGATATAGTCAATTCTAACCACAGTTTGATGCTGTCACATGGAACACTCCAGCCTCACATGCTGGAACGTTTCGAAGCCGATCCAAGGCGTCGATTGACTTTCTGCAATAGCAATGTCAACTCAAGTCCTACTAGATAGTGCCACGACCCCAGCGGCCGCGACGGCGTCTGGCAACGAACATAAAGCGTCACCAACAACGCGAAAACGTCCACATGAAAGCCTTGCTGAAGCCTCCGAAGTAGAAGCCCATCGGACCATCAAGTCATCAAAATCACGTACGGGATGCGGATTTTGCAAGCAGAAGCGACTGAAGTGTGACGAGACCAAGCCTGAATGCAAGAACTGCATGAATCGTGATCGCAAGTGTCCAGGCTACAAGCAGGTCTACCAATGGAAGGCAAAGTGCCAGACTGATATGCGAAGCTTCGATGCGACGTTGCGCAAGAGAACCAATGCGCCACGGTCGACTCTTTCTAGAAGACGGCCAAGAAGCAAGCAGACGCACGTCAATCACGATGAAGTCGAGGCTTCGGAGACAGTCGAGCCACACAAAACCTACGGGACGAATGCGCCAGATGACGGAGAAAGGCATCCCATAAGTTCTGAGGTTTTTGAGGCTCTGGACTCATATCAGGGTTTTATAGGTATTGATCTCGATGGCTTGAGTGTTGATGAGATGGGTGCCAGGTCGCACTGCATAACTTTACCGACCCCAGAGCTCCTACCAGACGACACTTTCGCCTTTCCGCTTGACCACGACTCAATATCAGATTACAATCACCCATCTGACTCTGCTCCGTTCTACATCAACCGACCATATATTACGACTGAGATTAACGCGGCAGACCCAACGATAGGATCAAACGATAACCAGGCGATCACCACAATCATGTCTCCGGCTGCACATCGAAAGCCTCGAGGCATAAGGGACCTCCTTTCAAGATTTTATGCGACGTCGCCATCCGTGCCATCTCCCCTTGTTCATCATGCCACTAAACTAGTTGAACATTACTTCTCAGCGACATGCGGCATTTACTCATGTTTTGATTCGTTCTTGAACCCCTTCCGCTATACCGTCAGCGAATCCTGGACCCGTTCCGCTTCCACATATTATGCTATCCAAAGTATGGCGGCAGCACACTTGGCTAACGAGCTACCCCATCTGAGAACGGAAGGGATCAATTTTCACCGCAAAGCTTCTCAACATCTCGGACAAGAGTTGCAGATGTGCCGGTCTGGACAGTCAAATTACGATCAAGCACTACTTAGCCTGCTGCTGCTTGGCATGAGTGCCTGTTGGCAACGATCTGGTGATCTTGGCATTCCTTATCTGCGAACGGCTAGATCGTTCATGTACAAGACCCTTGCGCGCCGTGCTGAGGCGGACACCTTCACCACTATGAGACCGCTTCAGCAGTTCTTCGAGGAGGCACTGATATACTGGGAGATGGTAACGAGTTTCGTCGCCGACGAAGTCGAAATAGACGTCTTGCAGCCAGTTCTTCCTGGCGACGATCAAGCTGATAACCTCGTAAGCGGTGTCAACGAAGAGATACCGTTGCCAGGTTTACCACCTATGGTCCATTCTTCGGAACTGCTCCCTCATCCCTGGACAGGTGTAAGCCCAGAATCACAGATGCTCCTTGGACAAGTAGGCAGATTAGTACGTCGCGCTAGAGTCAAAGATAGGTTTCTGAACGACGAGACACATCTGTTTGGCTTAGCTTTACAACTCGAAGAAAGTCTGCTGGAGGCCACGACACCGTCGACGAGCTCTATGACTGATTGTGGGGATTTTGTTACCCAAACCTCGGACTTTGTCACTCTAGCAGAAACAACCAGAGATGCTGGCCTACTGGAGCTCTACAGGGTCTTCCCAGCACTGCTGGAACGCAGACCGGGGCCTAAGGATGACATGATTTTCGACACAAGTGATAACTGTGATCCAAGCATAACCTCTCAGCGCGCGACGCGGTCTTGGCTCACCTCGCTTGCTGCCCACATTCTCAGACGCCTGGAATCAATTCCTGATTCCTCGAATGTCCGCTGCCATCAGCTACTGCTGATTGTAATAGCAGCAGCCGAGCTAAGGCTGCCATCAGCTGGCAAGATCGACCAGCCGGGATTCTCTAACCTAGATGCCGAGGTGCTCTGGGGCCGACAATTTGCTCGGACAAGACTGCATCAATTGGCTGTACAGCTGCCTGCGCAACCTGTCTACACGATAATGGAACTCATCAGTGAGGTCTGGCGGAGGCTAGATGCGTCGAGCAACCAGCAGTCAGATGACACGTTCTGGATCGACGTTATGGTTGAGAAAGGATGGCATACGATCATGGGTTGAGGGCGCTAGCCAACGTTCCAAGCCATCGACAGATAGTTGAAGCTCCATCCGGTCACCGTATCCTCTAATGGGAAGGGCCTTTGTCCGAACAGACATGTGTACCATATCCCACCAGAGAGAATTTAAACGATGGAAGAGGTCGCTCTTGCAGGCCGGGGTCTCTCAAATAGAGCCGTGTCAACACTCTTCCCACCTTTCACCGAGGAAGCCATGCGCTAGATGAGATCCAAGATGTTCAGCGATAGCGTCCTTGAGAAGCACCAATATCAGTCGGGCTTCGTCTCGAACCAGGTCAGAGGTCATTGTCCTCAGTAAGTCACACTCACTACAATCTAGGAATCATCAGCAGTCTGACACGCTTCCAGAGATACATCGTTCATTTGGGACGCCTAGAGTAACGCTCACGTCCTCGCTATCCTCTGCAAGACTGCTGGTATCGATCTGGTTCCCTGCTGTCTCGGTCAATCCTAACACGAACGATGTTCAAATATTCGGCGGGAATTACATGATGCGAGAAGAGACTTTGATACGAATAATGCGAGACAGTGGCTGGTGCCGCGAAAGGTCATATCAATTCTATGGTGGAAGAGCTTTTGAGGTGGACTAGACGGCTTGATCGTTCTCAGCGGAGCGTTTGAGCGGTTCAGACTTAACCATCGAGACCTCCGATCAGGCAGGTATGCAAACTATCGTGATGTTCGAATATATTTCGTTCATCCTCAGCTTCTTCTGATGCTCCTGTTCAAGAGTTGTGCAAGCATCTTCCAGCGCATGGTCAGGACAGATATTACTTCATTGCATGCGTGCTTCCCATAACGTGTCTTGATTTATCTGGTCCAGGCCATAATGCGTGACTGGCTGCCGATGTGGTTCACGCCAGCAGTACCACTTGATCAGTGTGTAGTACATGGGGGCATATTACAACCCTGAGCTAGACCCCAGCTGTTTTCTATGGGCATCGAGCACGATGAAGCTTGACGTTGAGGTGCGATCAACGCCAAGGACGCATTCCTCTTACTACGCCACTGACCTGACTGCCCCACCAATAGCCTTTCGTCTGTGCCTCGCGCCACAGACGAAAGGTGGAGTTTCGACTGCCAAGAATTTATCGCTCATCGTCATGGCGCTCAGGATTCGTGTGGAGTGCGGAGCTAGCGATGCAGCTTCAGAAACCGACTTGTTCTTTCTTCAGCCGATGTAATTGAGTATCTGCCGCAAATTACCTGCGACGTTCTAACCCATCAGTCTCAGGCCATTCTTAGTACTCTTAGAAGGCATCCAACTTTTTATTTCGCTGCAACTTTCTCAGAAGGTCTATCCATCTGTCAGCACCGGACGGACTTGTCCCTCACTACCAACTTTTTCGGACCTACATTTCCTTGACCACCAGGCAGAAGAAGGTTTTAGCGCTATGCAGCCTCTCCCTCCTCCTCCCGAGTCACAGCCAGCTGCTTCTGCATCTAGTTCTGGAGCACGCGACCAACAAGATTCCAACGCTGCTCCTCGCCCACAGCCCACAACTGTTCAGCCACGAGCAGGCTCGAACGTTGATGCCGCCAGGGATCCCTCTACTACAACTGGCATTTCCAAGAAACGGAGACATCGGGGTGGAAAGAAGAGAAGAAACCGCCGACAATCATTTGCCGCTCCTCCTTCAGAGACCTCGACCGCAGCCGGCAACATGGATAATATAGCCATTGATGAGACTGCCGAAGAACGACCATCCGGCTCTTTCTACAACAGGAGGCACAATCAAAGCAGTGAAAGCCTAGAGAGTGACGCCCTGCTTGACCATAGAAATCAACAGCCCATGCGTCCGAGAAAGGAAAGCAGACTGAACCCTGTCGCTGCCCAACGAGCTTCAATCAGCGCCCTGGGCCGACAACGCAGCTCAGATAGTCGCACCCACCACCACCATCGCCGCGCTGCTGAAGCCTCGAACCGCCTGCCTGAAAACGACTCGGACCAGGATGAAGCTGATGATCGCACTCCATTAATGCCTGTACCTTCTTCCGGTCGCAGCCCAGCCCAGCAGCCAGGCTATGGACTATTCCGTCCAAACACCAGAAGCTCTAGTAGGTCTTCTGCCAGAAGGAGAACAAAGTCCAGCAACATGTCACTCGGCCAGTCCTTTCCCAAGTACTCCGATAGTCCCTCTTACGACGTAAACAACCCCCCTTCCGTCCCAGGCACTCCTCATCTCCATGCCTCGCTGGACGACCCCATGATGCCCGACACAAGTTTTCTCAATAGATCACAAGACAGCTCTCGAAATCTCCGAAGTCAAACCGCTACAAACGAGGTTTTGATCGATATCGATCGACAAGATGTCATGGATGGCGACCCCCATTCTGCTCCTCCAAGCCCTCGTCTCGGTCCTGAGGGTATGGGCAGACAGAAACGTGCCATGACCTTCGGTCCTGACGTCGATGTCTGCCTTCCACCTGATGTCTTATCCGAATTTGGCGAGGAAGACTACGATCATGTTGGCTCAAGGGACGAAGTCACGTACAGCCAACGTCGCAGGAAAAGGAAGGAGTGGCCTCAGTTGTGGGCTCTTGACGAATGGTCGAGGGAAGAGAAAGAACTTAGGGCCGCTGACTCTCGTCGTGCTCAGCGAATCCAAGAGCCTGTCCTTGTGGATGGCCGCCTCAGACCACGAAAGAGCGCTTGGCATCGTGAGCAGGAGCCCAACAGGTTCACTTATTTCAATGTCGAGTTCGAGAGCACCATTCATGCTCCCACAGTTTCTGAGCTCGTACCTCAAGGTGGTAGCTTCAGAGAGCTGTTTATCCCAGAGCCACCGGTGCTTGAAGAATCTAGCTCGAGCGAGTCTGAGGCTGAACCTGCGCTGGAAAACCCTTTCGCTCGAGATGGCGCCAAGACAACAGGCTCAGTCAGCCCCAAGAATCCACAAGACGAGACTGAGAATGGCACCGCCAACGGATCCGCGCCGAGAAGTCGCTCCCGGGACCCATCACGTCTAAACTCCATTCTTACTGAACAGGTCAGGTCTCAGTCTCAAGATGCTAACAAAGCTCGTTCAGTGAGCAATTCTGGTCAGCAGACGCCTCATAAAACTGGGTCTCCGAAGAAAGAAAAGCCTAAGAGGTTCGGCGAAAGGCCGCAGTTCTGGCTAGATGTCTTAAATCCTACTGCTCAAGAAATGCAGGTCATGAAAGTGGCCTTTGGCATCCATCCTCTTACAGCAGAGGACATCCTACAGCAGGAAGCACGCGAGAAGGTCGAACTCTTCAAGAATTACTACTTCATCAACTACCGTACCTTCGAACAAGACCAAGGCTCGGATGAGTTTATGGAGCCGGTCAACGTCTATATTCTTGTTTTCCACCATGGCATCCTCACCTTCCACTTCAGTCAAATTCCTCACCCAGCCAATGTCCGCCGCCGTATCCGTCAACTGCAGGATTACCTCGAGCTCACCGCAGACTGGATTTCCTACGCCATCATCGACGACATCACTGATGTCTTTGCACCCATGATTCAGAGAATCGAAGACGAAGTCGACCACATCGATGAAGAGATACTCCAGTCCACACCTGGTGCATTCAGCGCCGATGACGAAGCTACGGGTGACCACGAACTCAAGGAGAAGGACGCAAGGAAGAAGTCTGATGATGGCAAATCCGACAAGTCCTCCATCTTCAGTCTACCGTCCTTCCTCAAGACAGGCGAAGCCGCAAAGAAAAAGGATACATCTGGCTACAACATGCTCCGGCGCGTCGGCGAGACTCGAAAGAAAGTGATGGGTCTCTACCGACTCCTCGGCACAAAGGCTGATGTCATCAAAGGTTTCGCAAAGCGCTGCAATGAGCAATGGGACGTCACACCGAAGAACGAGATTGCTCTCTACTTAGGTGACATCCAGGACCATATTCTCACCATGACTTCCAACCTTAGTCATTACGAAACACTTTTGTCTAGAGCACACTCGAACTATCTCGCTCAAGTTTCCATCCGAATGAATGAGCGGGGTGAGCAGACTGGCGATGTATTGAATAAGCTTACAGTGTTCGGCACCATCGTGCTACCGATGAACATTATCTGCGGTATGTGGGGTATGAACGTGAAGGTCCCCGGTCAGGACATCGATAACTTGTGGTGGTTCTGGGGTATTACGGCTGGGCTGATGGCGTTCGCCATAGCTTGTTATCTGCTTTGCAAGAAACTTTACGGAATCGTGTAGTGTACGGTAGTGGGATGGCGGCGGCGGAAAACAAAATGTATATATTGAAAAGACCCGAACAGGCAAACAGCACATACAACTAAAATTGCCAAGATGATGTTTGTTATCAGTTCATATGCCGATCTCTATCTTTGCAATTCCTACGCCACTACAGCTTCTCTTCCACGCACAATCCATTCAGAACACAGAACACAGAACGCAGAACACAAAACACAGGACCTCCTACCGCCCCGCCCCACTTCTCACCACGACCCAACATGACTGACCTAGCTTATCTGTCTCACAAACACCGAGATCCCTCACCTATCCCAACCCCACCTCCCTCCAACGCAACGTCCAGCACGCAGTGTGTCCGTGTGCGATGCAGTCGGCCCGTTTGGTTTCTTCTTGCTGACTGACTGACTGACTGACTGAGTGAGCAGACGGGAAACCGGAGTGTGCAGCCGGGCGTGCATGCATGTATGTATTGGATTGGATTGGATTGAATTGCCATCCCTTCAGGAACAGCGAGCGAGCTACGATGTTGTTGTGTCTTTGCTGGGTCGTGGGCGTTTGGGTTTGAGTGGATGTGCGACGGGCGTGCGGGCGGGCGTGAGAACTTCGCGTCTCGTCTCATCTCAGCTCAGTTCAGGTGGTGTTCGAGGCTAGGCTGGGGTAGTCGCAGGCTTCAGTGTTTTGTTTGTGGGATGCTCACGGGTGAGGGGAGCCCGTTAGCTGAGCTAGCTTGTCTCTATTGATATTGTACCATACCATACGTATATCCATTTGCCACGAGGACCGCGCGCTTGCCATCTGATCTGATGCTTTCGAACTCAAATTCTCAACGCGATCGATCGACTGGGGTGGCGGTGTATTGTGGCGGCAGCAGCCTCTTTTTGTCCTTTGCGATCTATCTCGGACTGCAGGCGTGTTGGTAGCGGCGATGTGGTGAGGTTGTTGGGAGTGCTAGTGCTGTGGGAGACGGGAGGGGACGGGATTGGCAAGGGAGGGGACGGTAGGAATATAGTAGGTTAGGTTGTCGCGTGGAGCGCAATGAGGGCTTTACTTTACCATGGTAGCTTGATGGGCGGGCGTGGTGTTGGATTAGATTAAGTTAGACGATGAGTCGGAAGGAGCTGTGGGCCGCCGACAGTGGTCTAGGTCCGGGGAATAAGAAGATGGATGCTTCGAAGGTGCGAGTGCGAGAGTATTCGGGGCGGGATGCGGAAGTTTTTGGTGGGATGAACTACGTACAATACGACCTCGTGGGGCGCAGCTCGCACTACCTCCGCTCGATCTTGCCTTGCCCTGCCATGGCCCTCCCGTTGTTGATACAGTTGCAATGTCGAGATATCTATCTAGTTTGCAGCTTCTAACCACTGTGCGAAGCACTCTCAAATTCAAGCCTACCCTTCCCACAGATACCCTATCCCTCCATCATCCATGCCGTGATCCATACGCCTCCCTTCTGATAGTCGTCCACCACACCTGCTATGTAAAGGAATTCGTGTTTGATAAGCTCGCTAGCGGCTGCGCTGTGTCAACTTTGGGCTTAAAAGTGCTAGAACTGGCGCACTGTGTTGGAAAGGGGGGCCAGCAATAGGTCGTCGTTTCGGTCAGCTTGGCGTGGTGGCTTCCCCGTCATGAACTCTTGCTCCATCTGCTGTGGCCTTGTTCCCGAATGCATCTTTACTTAGACTGCTGTCAGATGCAGGTGTCTCGATGACCTCAGGTGTTGACATGCCTGAGATATGTGCACTGGTGGTATTGACGGTCGCGGCAGCCTCCGTGGGGAGAGCATCAGCACCAGCTGACTTCGTCGTGCTCAGAGGGTTTGCGCAGTTTTCGATCACTGCATTCAATTTCGATAGTATGGTAGTCGTACTTTCTTCTAGACTTTGCATATTCCGCTCGAGCTTACCCATTTTGGCGGCGAGCTCTGCCTCGCGGTCCGCATCGGTGTTCCGTGTTTCGGCTGGAACTTTATTGACGCTGCCTTGTCTGGAAAATACCCCTGCCTGCGGCCCGTTCGTTGGCTTCTCGGCTTCTCCAGATCGACGTCCACCTTGATAGTCGTGAAGTCTCAATTCTTCATGAGAAGTGTGATGATAGGCTGGCGTGGCCGCTATAGACTGATAAACGGAAGTGGTGCCATCTAATCCTCTTTCTTCGTGACGTGGGAATGAACCGAGTGCGCCGGTAGTGGATGCTGACCCGACGCCACCAGCGTAGCCAAAGGCGCCGCTGGAGGAAGGGTGAGCTTGGCCAAATAGTCCACCGGTAGAGGTAGCGCTATTGGTATTGCTTTTGCCGAGGAGGCTACCACCGCCAAACAGGCCGCCTCCAGTAGTGTACTTCGGCTGCTGGCTGCCGAAAAGTCCTCCTCCAGTGCCAGCTAATGTACAAGTGTTGTTGCCGACGCTGGTGAGTGGTTGATTAAAGAGGCCACCAAGAGGATTAGTTTGATTCGTGTTGCCAAATAGTCCACCTCCAGTATTTGTGTTGCCAGACAGTCCCCCTTCAGTGTTGCCAAAGAGGCCGCCCGAAGGCTTACTTTGATTTGTACTGCCACACAGCCCACCTCCAGTGTTGCCCTTTGGCTGCGTATTGCCAAAGGTGCTGCTTTCTGTAGTGCTCGTTTGCTGCTGATTATCGACGAGCCCATTGCCACGACCGAGGACGCCCCCAGACGCGTAAGCAGAGTTGCGGTGTGCGAACAGTCCTTGGTCCACAGGTAACTGACCGATGCCGTCTGTCGCAGCAACAAACCCGGGGCCAAGGTTGGAATGACGATATACCGTTGCTTGATCACGGCTTCGCTTTCGTGCTTGAACAATGATTGATGCGAGGAGTTCTTTCCATATCGGCTGTGTCACCGCGCCCAAAGAGTTTAACGTAGCGGAGAAATCTTCTGAAGCCTCATGTCTGCCTTCGACAATCAGCCATGCGATGCGTTCAAGGATAAGAGTCTTTATCGGGTCGTCAGCGAGATCTGCTAGCATGCTGAGGTCCGACAGTCGCGGATGCGGAGACTTGAAGAATAGCTGTTTTCGAACATGCTCATCACATAGTGTAGCGAAATTTTCTGCTTCCAAGAACTTGCCAAGCTTATAGGCTTCGATAGTATCGCCGATGGGACAAGTGATAGTCTGAGGGATGCGCGACGAGTAGAGATATTTGACGAACACCTCGAAGGTGGTGGCCTTGTACGGTAGTGGTAGGTCGAAGGATTTGTTCTCGAGGAGGAGTTGCTCTTGCTGCTTGAAGAAGTTCGACTCTCTGAGGAGGAGCGAGGTGTGGACTGTAAAGGACTCTGTGGTTTCGACTTTGATAGTGGCTGTATCTGTCATATTTGCAAACCGTGGGCCTTCATGATCATGTTGACCTGCATTTGCGGCAGCGGGTGTTGCCATGTTTAGACCAGGTCTCTCGAGGCGCGATCGATCATGGCGTACTTATTCCAGAGGACTTTTCCACTGCTTCTCTTTGTGTTGGAAGATTGCTAGTGTGACAACGGTTACTGCAGTAAGAGAAGAAGGCGCGGATAGGAACAACAAAGTAGCTGCCGGTGAGGTTGAACTTGGTGGGAGGTATGATATAGGCAAGTGGGCCAGTGTTGCCTAGCAGTGTTAATGTAGGTTTGGTAACTTACAAGCTGCAGCCTGGTCCAGGCAGCCGAGCCCAAACAACACTTGCACATGCTTCACTGCACTTTATCTGCTAAATCTCACCTTCTTTTTTCATCACTAGGTAGTGATACTCGTGCAGACTAATTTCTTGTTAAAGGGATACGTTAAAATACTCTTCCTCTTGAGGTCGCGAGAGAGGCACGTGAGCAAGCAGGGTCACATAGCAGTGACGCTTATGAGAGTGAACAAGGCGTTTTTGGTGCATTTGATCGAAGAGCTGGATTTTTGCGTCGTACGTACTGCAAGTGAGTCTCATGCAGAACTTGAAGGCGCGCAACTGAGGGGAAGATTGGAAAGGGCTGCACCAAGTACATCAACGTCACTAGTGAATGGCTAGTATCCGCTTCAGCGATGCATTCTTCAGTAGCAGCGAGTCCCAGTTTCAGCTGAAATCCGACACTGCGACATTATCGTATAGATGGCGAAAAGGAGGAGATTCGCCACAGTCAGCCATGGAAAGTGCTGCATCCGTCACCAGTCAATAGCCTGCCTACACTCGTGTCAGTAGGCAAGTCCAGCATAAGAGCTTCGGACTTGAGTGTAGACATCTGGTTTCTGGGTAGTAGCGATGGAATAGAGGATGTATATGTGTAAGCATACGTGGGAAGAGCAGTTCTGACCGCGTCGGATCAAGGGGCCTTGTTCGGGTATGGTGTCAAGCACTGGAAGGGCTGTACAACTGTGATAAGGAGAGACTGCCCAACGTGGTGCGGATTGTGAGGAGTCGTGGTCGATCTGTTAAGACGATCGGGCCTGGGGGAGCACGAGAGTGCTTGTCAATTCGTCTCTCACGAACAGAAAGCACAAGCCATGCTGTGTGCATTAGCAGCACCGACCTGCATGCTCTCACTCTCGAGTAGCTTCTTCACACAGCGGTTGCTCAAGTGATTGGAATAGCGAGACAGAATGTTGCTGCACGAGAAGATAGGGTCATGGCGAGCATCAAGAAGGAATCGTGTTTCGATGCAACGTATGAATTGAGGGAGTACGGTATGCCATGACTTCTTTAGGCGCGGTAGGCTACTCCTCCGTAACTGTACGGCACGCACTTCGGCCATTGATAGCAGGTCCACCATCGCCGCGCCGCAGCTTGATCCTCAGCCTCGCCAAAAGTCGCAATCATCGACTATTCCCGCATCACCAACGCCAACATCATACCGATCACAACCTGCAACCTCACCCCGACCACGAGCACCATCGAAACACTTCACCTCCTCGCCACCACCAAAGCTTTCCGCCCGAACAGCAACAACCATGGACGCAGGGGACGACGCAATCAACATCTCGCAAGAGGACATCCAGCGCCTCTCCCCAGCCGACCAGCGCGACCTCCAACAGTTCATGCAAGCGAAGCAGCAAGAAGCGAACTTCCAGCGCAGTGAGTCCCTCTCGTCATCTATTCATTGTGTTCGTTCGCTGACGCTAACCTTCGTTTCTCTCACCAGCAATCCACGAACTCACCGAAACCTGCTTCAAAAAGTGCATCAGCCGCGGCAGCATCTCGTCGGGCCGGCTATCGAGTAAAGAGTCGAGCTGCATGACGAACTGCGTGGGACGGTTCATGGACAGCAATCTGGCGGTGTTGCGACATTTGGAGATGATGAGGCAGCAGCAGTAGATGGACTGGGTGTTGGTCGACCCGCAGAAGAGGAGGGGAGTGCGAGATGCGGTACATCGCACCGTCTGTCTTGATCCGTCACGCGGTCAATGGAGGAGGGTTTGCAGGGTGCTAGAGTGGAATGTGCCTGACCTCGAACCGATCTGCAGTTGCAATGCTGCCGCGGCGCGGATGGGCAGCGACCGTACATTCCGTGTCCGATGATATTCAGGCAGCTGCGAGGACAGCGAGGCATGACGGCTTCTTGGTGAAAGAGCTTGCGATGGAACGTGTCGGGCTTAGAGTCTGGCACTCCGGGGTCTGCCCCTGACACTGCCACAAGCGGATTGCATGGAAAGGTAATGCAAGCAAGGTTGTATAAAAGTGTATATGATCATATAACGAGACTCTCCAATAGATGGAAGAAGCGGCGGTTGATGGTAAATGAATGTAATTGAGCTAGATGTGTGGCTACATGATCGATCAGCGACTTCTAGTTCACCAGTCAAGCCCAGCTCCAGGGCCAACACTTAATAGCTGCTGCCAAGTCGGTCTGGTACATAAAAGATCCTCGTCAAAAGAGTGTCTTGAGCTCACCTCCTGCTCACTTCCTTCACTTGATTCTCTAGCCTATCACCTCGTTTTCTCACTAGAGGTACTTCTCAAACCCTCCCAAAGAAGTTCATGTTCAACGCCTTCTTAAGGTCGTCAAGTCCTTGCTCGAGACTTGGCTTTGAGTTGTGGCCTGATGCATTTCCTTCACTAGAAGGCCTACTCCCGCTGCTTCCACCGTAGATAGCTTCGAAATTGAGAGGCCTTCGTGGCTGTTCGGGAGATCGTGCAGTTGAGATCCGTGTTTGTGGTGCTGTGTTAGGAGGAGACAATGGCATCGCACGAGGTGGTGCTCCTGCCGGCTGAGGTGCTGCAGCGGGAGGGGACATGGGCGCTGCGCCACCAGAAGAAGGATCATAGATATTACGGAGACTGGACGACGGAGGGCGACTGGTGTAGTTTGGTTGCACACCGCCGGTAAAGTTACGATTAGGGGAGGGAGGAACCTGCGGAAAGTATTGGTTGTTGTGGTTACCCGCGTAGCCATTGTGGTTCGTTGGTATGGCCGGATTCGAAGCATTTCGTGGTGAGAAGTCGTTGCTGGGTGAAGCATTCCTTGCATTGAAAGGATTGTCGTCTCTGAACGGCGAGCCGAGTGGACTCGGACCAGGGCTGACGTTGTTCATCAAGGCTTTCTTCAAAGCAGTGGTCTTCGCTTTACGCTCCTCTTCGGTCATAGGTTGACCTCCCTCCGAAGTTGAATGGGGGGTCCTTGATGCGGCAAGACGTTGGCTGAAGGGAGTGGAGTAGGTGGGCGTATTCTGTTCCGGGTCTTCGAGCTCAAAAGGGAAGTCGGCTTCTTCGCGGCGAACACCAGGACTAGGGGCAGGACTGCGGGCTAAAGGGGACAGCATGCGGGCTGGGCTCGCCCCGTTGGGTGTTCCTTTTGCTTGCCGGGCGGCATCGAACATCCAGTCGAGTGGTGTAGGATCCCTCTTCTCTTCGATGGCATGGGCTATTTTCTCCCTCGAGTCGGAAGAGCCGTCGTTGGTCTCGGCAATGGTGCTGATGGCGGCATTGTTGGGCATAGATCTGGAGAAGAAGCTGGGCATAGGCAGGGCAGAAGCAGCAGGCGACTGATGGAAGGTCGGGCCGGCATAGGCATCGCTCTTTATTGCTTTGGCGGGAGTGCTCTTCGGCTTGCCTGGGCCGGGAGGAGTGGGACGGCGATTTGGTTCGTGTTCTTGGAACTCTCCGACGTCCGACTGCACTCCGTTCTTTCTGGCATTGGACTTCTTTCTAGGTTGTCTCTTCTTCCTTGAGGGCGTCTGGTCACCCTCCTGTGGTGGTACCAGGTACGCGTCGTTATCTGACTGAGCCGCTTTCTGTTCTGATCGCGGCTTCTGCTGTTTTGAAGATCTTCTAGCGCCCTGAGGCGCGGGTTTGGGCGGGGTCAGCATGATGTAGTGGTGTTCTTTAAGGCCTGATAAAATAGGCGACCTTTGACCTGGGATAGTATCCGAAAGATGAACGAAAGCGACAGCGACAACGACAACGCTCCAAGCCAATCAGAAATCCAAGAGGTAGTTGCAGTGGGTAGTCTGTGCGGACTATCTCGTTCTCTTCCGATGCGCGTACAGACTCGGATAGGCTATTCTCGTGGTGGTAGAAGTTGAGGTGAGCGTCGTCGTGGTATTGTTCATTGTCGTTCTGTGTGGGATGAGAGAGGCGGGTGTCAGTCAACTCGAGCGATCACGATCGAGGACGATAAGCGGTCTGCACGTGCTGACTCGATGTGTACAAAGGACAAGGCAGATCGTCGGGCTGCGATGTCTAGGAATGATGTGTCGTTAAGGATAATGAGTGTCGAAAGTGCCAAACAAAGCTTGCTGTAGGCTGAATCACGGAAGGGAAGGAAGGGTCTTGAGGCTGTGGCCGCAATCAGTCAATCAACAGTTCGGCGGAATCAGACGTCACTAAGCTAGCTTAGTTGACTTGGGCACCTGCGTAAGCGAAAAGGCTGCCGGATCGGGCATGACTTCGCCACGTAGCAAACAGAGCCAACATTGTTGGTGTCTGCCTGGACAAGGCTGCCTGCAATACATTGCAATACAGTGCAGGGCAGTGGCGCGGAAGTACAACGGCAGTGAAGGCAGTCACTCTTCGATTGAGGACCGTAAATCTGACCTTATAGACCTACTTGACTGTCTGGATTTCTCGTGTTGGGCAGTCATCAACTACAAACCCCTCTCAATCTCAGAAACCTCTACCCACCCTCTCTACCGTTGACCCAACCTATCGACTTTTGGCGATCTTGGTCGAGAGCCCACGAGAGCGAGTTCAGAATGGCCGACGTAGAAATGCAGGATGCTGCGGCAGACACTGCCCCAGCCAAGACCAAGGTTCCGGCAAAAGCATCTAAATCAGGTGCAGCAGATGCAGGCGCAGACAACAAGAAGAAGTTCGAGGTGAAGAAGGTAAGGGCAGCCACAGCTGGCGCTACTGGACTATGCTAACATATTCTAGTGGAACGCTGTCGCTCTCTGGGCATGGGATATCGTGGTCGACAACTGCGCCATTTGCAGAAATCATATCATGGACCTATGCATTGAATGTCAAGCCAACCAAGGTGCTGCTACGACAGAAGAATGTACCGTCGCCTGGGGTATTTGCAATCACGCCTTCCATTTCCACTGCATATCGAGATGGTTGAAGACGAGACAAGTATGTCCGCTAGACAACAGAGACTGGGAATTCCAGAAGTACGGTCGATGAAGTGGCAACATACCGAGACGAGCATCACGAATTTCATGACCACGAAGCTATACCGATGAAGGCTATCAGCCACTACGAACTTCACACATGACACGAGAGTACCGAAGAGACACTTGCCACTGATAGCAAGGTCTGAAGAGGTTTCAGTCAGCGCTTCGAGGCAACAGGAGGGCCTCAGATAGAAGATTCAGATAGAAGGTTGTGGAGGCACGTAGCAGACAGAATCATTTGAGAGCAATCAAGATACTTTCATGCCTTGCACCACTATTCCTCCATGAGGCATCTTCGTCCTTGACCCAATCCACGCCTGAGGATTCTTGTTGAATGATGGCCACGGTGGAACGACCACCAATAATGTTACCAGGGTTCCGGCCAGCGTGATCCACATGGTGAGGTGAATGTCCTGCTGTATGAAGCCGACAGCGAGAGCGACGAGCTAGAATAGGTCAACATATGCCCTTGCATTGATGCCAATGACAACCTCACTGATACGACGACGAGCATGACTGTAGACATCTGATCTGTGACTCGTTGACCCTCGAAGTCCTAGGCACGCGTTAGCCTTCCTCGTCATACCAACCACGTGCCTGAAGACTGGCTCACGATTTGTCCATCGACCACATCCTGGACCTGCTTGAGTACTGCGTCCATATCTGGCCCCTTGTAGTTGTATAGTTGTTGCAAGTGAGGATGACCGACGTGATGCTAGCCCAAGAACTGTTGTCTGACTTTGTGAGGGTGTGACTTGAAGTCTGATATGAGGACACGTTATGCGCTTCGGGTGCCGATGGTTTGAATAAGCTTGTGGTTAAGCCTTGAACCGATGCAAGGCAGGCCGCGGGAAGGGACCGTGGGGTTGCAAGAACAAATCAGCTGCCAGCAAAAGAAGAGTGACGCGAAAGAATTTGGAGCACAGGGGGATGACGAAAAGCTAAAAGCCGACGTCGTGGATGCATGTCACTCTCGCATGCCAGTGCCAGTGTGAGCTAAATATACGGCAAACTTTGCCTGCCCTTACCCCAGGCCGTCTTTTCCCTCGACAACTACCACCTGTTACCCATCTGCGAGAATTTTTACATCGACAACAACGTCGGCTATATTTATCACTCGCTTCTGCCCTTCGCTGAGCCGACAACACTCACTACGAAAGCCTCCGAACGTGCATATCCCAATCTCCTCGACTGTGTAGAAAGGCTGCCATAGTCTTTCTGCCACCCAAGCATCATCACGCTGGCTAAAGACAACGAACCTTTAAGTTTCCAATCCGTCAAGTTGGCGTCCTTCGCCACCGTCGCCCTTCCAATACGACCTCTGTTGGGCACTGTCCTCCCTGTCTTCTGCGGCACTACCACTCGACCTCCATAACTGGACTAGAGAAGAGCAGGGACATACGCCATCTACACTTCACAGTACATTACAAGACTCACAGAGGTCGAACGCCATCAGCTACTGCTGCTGCCAACAGCATTCAAAGTGGAATAAATCAAACAATTAGACCTGTTGATCAGGCACCACAAACGGCTCCCCGAACAACCGGACAATATGTCATCGGAGGGTACACCCATGTCCGACAGGCTGAACACTCGCTTCAGCACCCCGGCCCCGGAACTTGACGACCACAGACCTCGACGGGCTTCACGCGCTTCAGAAACACCTGCTGCTACAAGAGCCCAACTTCCACCGAGACTCGACCTGCCCACCGTCGAAATTCAGGGCGCTACCCCTCGTCCCAGCCTCATGGAGCCTGCAGACCTCCTGCATGTCAATGATGCCCTACGCAACTTGCCCGAGCTAAGTCCTGGCTACAGCATTGCTAGAGACTTCGAGAACGAGAACGCCATTAGTGACGGCAGCGAAGATGGCTCAGACGTGCGCTCACCGAGGTTGGGCCGGACCTCAGAAAGAAGAGAAACTGCGAGAAGAGGTGTGAGACCGAAAGACCTTCGTCAGCACGACCGTTCGAGAGACTCTTCCTCCTCTCGTTCGACTTCTCCAGCCAACTCAGTCGAAGCTTTCGCCGAGCCACGAAGACGCCAGCGTGCCAATACTGTTGGCAGCTTGCCCGAGTCCATTGACCTCCAGCGTTATAGGGCCACTGGGTCACATACTGAGACCCGACGTCCAACCTTGAGCAATGTCAGTGTGCCTGCCGCTCTTCAATCTCGCGCCGGTACCTACGAAGACGCTGAGCGTACCGCTAGCTTTGTCATCGACGATGAGCCGGGAAAGACATACAAAATAGACTTCGAGGAGCTGGAGGAGTTTGTCGCTTTATGCAAGCAAGGCAAGATTCCGACAGGACCGGTCTCTTCCAGTACCAGCGAAGCCAGGGTATTCCACGATCAGCGACCAGGTGCCAACCCCCCAGACGTACAGAACGCTGCTCTCAATGGCGAGAACTTTTATGAAAAGTCAAATCTCGGTTTCGCTTCCTCGTCTGATTCTGCCACAGAGTCCGACAAGAAACCTTCCCCTGCTCCGGTATCAGCGAAGGACACGGTTGATCGCTTCACCTTCTTCTCCACCGACGTCCAAAGGCCAAAATTCGCCAAGTCGCTCATTGACTACACCGCAGACGGCACCAAGTTCCAAGAACTCTTCGATGTTGGTCCCGAAGGCGGTGTCTGGTGGCTAGACGTGCTCAATCCTACCCAGGCAGAATTGGACGTCATCGCATCTGCCTTTCAAATCCACAGGCTGACGAAAGAGGATATCGAAATGCAAGAACCACGTGAAAAGGTCGAGCTCTTCCGAGATTACTACTTCGTTTGCTTCCGCTCTTTCAACATGAACCGTCTCTCCGAAGACTTCCTCGACCCAATCCATCTGTACATAATAGTCACAGCCGACGGAGTGCTGTCCTTCAGTTACACAGCCAACCCACATGCCCACAACGTGCGCCGCCGGATCTCTAAAGTCGGCGACTTCGTCTCCCTGGGACCAGATTATATCTGCTACGCTCTAATTGACGACATTGTTGATTCTTTCGCGCCCACCATCCGCGACGTCGAAGCCGAATCTGAGAACATCGAGGACTCCGTCTTCATTGCTCGCGACGAAGACTTCGGTGCTCTCCTGCGCCAGATCGGCGAAGCCCGCAAGCGGGTCCTCAACATGATGCGTCTCCTCGGCGGCAAAGCCGACGTCATCAAGGGCTTTGCAAAGCGATGCAACGAGCAATACGATATGACGCCACGCGGCGATATTGGCTTGTACCTAGGCGATATCCAGGACCACGTCGTCACGATGATGAGCAACCTCGGTCACATCGAAAAGATGCTCAGCCGGTCGCACGCCAATTACCTCGCACAATTGTCAGTTGATAATCTCCTCAAGGGTAACAGCACGAATGACGCGCTCGCGAAGATCACGGTGGTTGCGACGATCCTCGTGCCGCTGAATTTGATCACCGGTCTGTTCGGAATGAATGTCCATGTACCCGGCCAGGATGTACCTGGTTACGCGTGGTTTGGGGGGATCGTTGGTGCGATTGCGCTGGTTGTGACATGCAGTTTGCTTATTGCGAAGAAGTTGAAGTTGATCTGAATACATGGTCGGATCAACAGAAAAGACACTTACGGGAAAAAGGTTGTCCCAGGACAAACATGTACACGAGGACGAGGTGATGGATTGTGCATAAAATCTAAGCATACAAAAGAGAGCTTCAAACACATAAACGTCTGGTTATATATGCCGCTCCATGGTAACGTTAGCGGTTTTGATAGATCATGCAAGTATAAGCTTAGCGGTGTCAGTTACAGAGAAATAAACTCGCCGTCACATTCCCTCATACGCCGCATATCTACCTAGATAGGGAGGTACACGTTGGTCACGTAGCATGCATGTGCTTTCTAACCCTCGTTCATCCTAAGCTACTCGTCTGCCAATTTACGATTCATATCACTACAGACTTCCGACAACCGTAGTCGATAGGTTCCGAGCGACAGCCGAATTGCCGGTGCTGGGATCTGGGTGCGTTTCGTTCGTATGGGGGTGGCAGGCCTGCAACTTAGTCCGTTCGAGACCGCACCGCACCGCGCATCTAGAATGTCACGTACGATACGGGCCTTGGGCTAATGAGTCCCTGCTCTGCACTGGCGTTCTTCGAGTGCGTTTGGATGGATGGGTATTGACGGAGCGTTGGACTGCTGGCTGTGAGGTGTCGGTATCGGAAGCGGAAGCGGAAGCGGATTCTCTTGGGGGTGGGTGGGTCGTGTGTTGGATGGGACGTGGTGCGGATGCTGCGCTGTGTCCTGGCCTTGGGTCGGTTGATGAGGTCTGATGGTTGGTTGGTTGATTGGTCGTGGGGGATAAGAGCGACGCCGTGCTGTGCTGTAGTGTGGTGCGGGGGGTGGGGTGGGCTTAGGTCCATGGTATGGTATGGTATGGTGTGGTTTCCAGCGGGTCGAACTTGGAGCTATAGAGCCTGACTTTCGATCTGAGGCACTGCAGTCTACTGTTGTGAGGTGTTGGCTGAGCAAATAAAGACTTTGGCAACATGCAGATTGAGGCGACTCGTGACTAAGGCTCAGGATGGTTGGTGTGGGTGTAGTTGGGGCTAGGACATGTAGCTATGAGGCGTGGATTTACTCGTCTTATCGCCAAGAGTATCAAGGCAATGGGAGGTCAGCTCGGGATCTCGTTGGAGGGTTGTTGATGTGTATGTGGCCTTGTGGTTGTTGGTCTGGGATGTTTTGCGTGTGTTGAGATGTTTTCGAAGTTGGAGCGGATTTCGGAGGCTGGTGGATGGAGCTGGTGTGGTCGCTCGTTTGTCAGTCAGATCGACTCTTCCACTCGATGTCCTGGATTGCGATTGTGGTACTGAGTGGTAGTGGCTGTGGCTGTGGCTGTGAACTTGGACCACTGGACTGGAGGGACGGTGTTTTCGTGGTGTATATAGGCTCGGCGGCCTCCCTCTACATGGTTATAAATTTCTCATCCTACGACTTCCGTAGCAGTGACTGATGGTTTCTGCAATTTGGGAACATGACTCAGGTGCGACTATGATGGCTGGCGAGATGATTATGTCTGGCTCTTAAAGACCTAGCCAACGCTTCACTGTACGACTTCAGGGAGGCGTACGTCGTTATCCACAATCGAGTGATGAAAATAGTCGTGTTGCAGATTGGGACGGCGGGCGTGGCATTTTAATCACTGTCTGCTCCGACGTTGAACCTAGCATTCTTGTAATGGTTAATGTCTCATCGAATGGATGGCGACGAACATCGAAACATTCTGCAAGTATCAGACCCAAGAGATCGCAGTCTCACTATTTTGTCAAGATTGGTTCAGGCGCTCCTTGCAGAAAAGCTCCAAGAAAGCTTTGCGCAACTCGTTCCGTCAAGGCTGGCCTACCCACGACCAGTATCACATCGCTGCCATCTGACGGTGTGGATCACCGCGAATCGACCTGCAACTCTTCAAGTAAGGTAGCTACCACTATGCCCGACATTAATTCTATCCCAGCCATTTCGTCGACGGAGTTCCAGCACCTGCACAGTCTCTTCGAACACGCCATGGTCTACCTCAAGCAATCGCCACTGACCAGCTCAAACCGCCGCAAAGGCATCGACGCTCTCTTCCACCTCCTCGATCAAGTCCAGCTAGTCAACCATCCAGTCCTCCACGCAATGACGCACACAACCATCGGCGTCAACACACAATTCGATAAAGGCAACAATTGCAAGTACAAGCTTGATCACCTGGAGAAAGCGCACAACATTGTGCTGAGTGTGCTGAGAGAGGGCCACGGTCGGGAGAAGGAAGAAGGAGCCTGCCAAGGATGTCTGTACGCTCGGCTGCAGCGAGAGGCTGGAAAGGAGATAGGTGAAGAGGACGCGAGCGAGTGTAATACTCTTGCGAGGTTGAGTAAAGTGCTTGAGGAGGAGTGTCGAAGGGTAGCATCATTCAATTGGGGTGAATCAGATCAGCTGTCAACCTGAGAGGTACAACATTATGATGAGGGGGCCGCCAACGGTTCGAGGAGGAGAGCTAGCGACGCATCTGTGAGACTGAATTGCGACCGCCTCGGCTCGATGAAGTCGTACGGTGTGCCACTGGGACGATATATTGATCGACTGGGTTTCGGAAGTGGTCTATCACAATTGACACTTTCAACAGGCTCAATTCTGCTTGCTGGTCGTTGCTGAGTTCCTGTTTAGAGCGGAATAGAGCCTTCTCATTATATGCATAATGCTTGGGATGGTCCTAGGGCTTCTTTGCTTCGAGCGCTGATCGAGAAATGGAAGAGCCTCTACTGTTTCATGGTATGTCTTGCTCCTCGTCCTCTTCGTCGTCTTCTTGCCGCCTTCGGTCGTCCTCATCCTCTTTTTCTCGTAAATGCACAGCCTCGACCAGAGTGTTTCCTTCTACACCTAGCTCCTCGCCCTCTTCGGATTGTGCGGTAGGAGGCTGCTTCTGCGCCTCCTCCTTTGCCTTTTGTATTCTCTCACGAACCAGTTTAGCAATGGCATTCTGTGTTCTCACATCCAGCGCTTTCGTTCGTTCTGCGAGGTCTCTTTTAAGGTCCCAATTTGCCCTCTTTGGCTGCAACTTGAACAAGTCTATTCCCTTCTCTGCCTCTGCCTCATCCTTCGCGGCCTGCACGACAGCAGCAGCAGCAATGCGATCTGCTTTCTCCTCGACCGTTTCCTGATCGGCTGTAGGTTGCTGTTCAAAACCTAGCTTGGGACCTTTCGTGCTAATGTCGAAATTCCTTCCCGAAATATACCTGTCTGTACTCGACTCGCGACCCTCAATGGCTGCGTTGGCATCATTATCCTCAGCAGCTAGTGTATCTGGGCCAGGTCTTTTTCGTTTCAGAGATGCAAGTTTGGCAAGACGAGCCTTGCGCTCTGTTGCGGCTGCGTCGAGAGTAGTATGCCCGTTGGACATTGCGAATACTCAGCAGAAGAGCTACTTCAGACAATTGCGCACTGGTCTGTTGCCTAGAATGGTGTTCACTTTGATTCGTAGGGTGGTATGAGCGAATTGAGGTCAACTTGAAGTCAAGAGAAGATCAGCAGCCTATCGTATTCGTCGAATGTCGGTGTAAAAGTGGGTCGCCGCAAGTCACACTGGCACCTGCTTTCCTCTGCACCTTCCCGCGCAGGAATTATCATCAGCATCTCCCTCAAGCACCCTCGTACATTCATCCTCTGCGCTCAGATGTCGTGGCATCTGGATGTCATTTCGTGTCAAGGCAATCGGCAGATGGATGCACCATGATATCTCCTTCTCCTTGACTTGCCGACGGGAGCTCTCCTCCGTCCGCAACATCAGATGGCTTGATGTTCGCACTCGAAGCACCACCTCGCCTCAACCACCAGGGCAGGCTCAATCATCATTTCTGCCGCTTATATTCCATGTACGCCGCTCGTCACATGTAGCAACCGTCTCGACCGAAGTCCAGCCTGTTGAAGATGCGCCCGTGGAGAAGCAGGATGAGCCTGCTGCAACAGAAGTCCAAGATGCCACACGTCCAATTCGATCACTTCGACCACTTCTCCCGCCCAAGTGGACTTCCGGAACCTTGACACCGCACCCTCAAGCTTTCCAAATCCCATCGCTCGACCTCCCGCTCAATGATCAATTCGTTGATCACCCTGGTGACTTTCCCGCTCTACCTTGGGTTTTCAGCTACCTGTTCACGAGAGTCTTTAGCTCCTATTGTCAAAAGAAGAGTATTGATGATCTGCGTCAAGAGTTTGCGAGATACATCAACGGGGCAAACCACGTCTGGAAAACCCACCACCAGGACAGCTTGGCCAACTGGCTCAACTATACCCACGGTAGGAAAGTTAGAGCTCGTGAAGTCGTCTATCTACTGGTTGGCAGTGTTCTGGTATCTGCCCAGCAAATCCTAGACGTGCTGAATATGCTAAAGCCTCTGGACAGAGACTTTGCTCTCAGGGCTCACTGTCTCTACCTGACTGGCTTTCTATACAAGTCTGAGCTTCTGCAAGACAAAGCCCTGTTACAGAGGTACGATGCTGAAATCAACAAATTGCGCCTCACTCAGAGGTGGCCCGACACGCGCATGAGCCTCGACCATATTCGCATGCTGCTGTGGCGCTCTGACGAAGTACAAACTAAGTCACTGCTATCAAGCCTTAGGCAGAACTACCCCACCATGAACGTCTGGACCTTGCTCTTCTTGACCATGTTCTGCTCGAGGAAGGGCATGCCAGACGAGGCCTTTTCGTTCTTTGACAGAGTCGAGCCGCATCTGCTGCAGAACCCGCCAACCCAAGTCCTGGCTCGCTGTTCCCTACTATTGCAACATGACTATGTCGTTCACACCGCCGCCGGGCCAAACTTTAGATATCTTCCGACACTGCTTGAGAAGGGTCTGTCACCAGACAGTCTGTTATACCATCGAATCATCGAACGAGCACTTGCATCAGATTATGCTGGTGTCGCCTGGGACATTTACCACCACCTGCAGACCCTCAACATCACTATATACTGGCGTACATATCACGTTCTGCTGCGGCAAGCTTTCAATAGCAGAAACGTCAAAGGTGTTGACGAAATTATGTCGCAAATACATCAGCGGAAAGACCTATACACACATCCAAGCCTTTTGATGTACGCTATGAACATGGTGCGAAGGATCCATCACACGAGTGGCAAGGTGACCGCTTCTCAGGGCCTGGCTCACATGCTCGCTCTCTACGATCGTGCTTATACAAGAGCGCCACTAGTTATTTTCGGCATCACGTCCAGCAGTGAGCACAATGCTACCGGTGTAGACTTGGTTGAGCCTGACGCGTACGTCCTCAGCTTCACAGTATGGGCCTTCATATTGTGTCACAAGCACAGTAAATCCGTTCGGTGGTTATGGAAACGGGCTGAAAGACTTGTGGAAGACGGGGACAAGACCGTACTGGAGTGCATGAAACGTGACCTGATCTACAATGCGTTCATCTGGTTGCACCTCAAGCATCATGAGACCATTCCAGATGCCCTTGGAGTGTTCCAGTACATGCTTGAGAAGCAGTTCTGCCTTCCAACTGCCAGAACCTGGTCCATCATGATTTGTGGCTTGTTACACTTAGGGCAACGAGCTCAGGCGAAACAAGTCTACGATTTGATGTGTGAGCACGGCTTCGCCATTGACAACATCTGTGAGGAATATGTGAGCAGTAAGATCACTCTGAACGATCTTGAAAAACGAATTGACGACGTATTGGACGATCAGAATATGCCCGACGGGACAGATTTGTGGTGGGCTAAGGACGTTCAGCATCTACCAGAGTCGCAAGCGGGGATACCAGAACAGTCGTTCGGTTGCGATGTTGCACCAGGTGAGGTCCTCTATGACATGGAAAACCTCGGTGAGCTGGAGGACACCACGAGTGGACTAGTATCAGCACAATAAATGTACAAAATCTCCAATGTATCATAGACGCAAGTGTGCTCTCACATGTGATAGATTTGCCATGTACATTACGGTACTACTGTTGCATATAGAATTAGAGAGCTAAAATGTTTAAGTCGTTTGAGCTCCTCGCGTCCATGAGTGGGTCCGGTGACCCGCTATGCCGGAAGGGTAAGTTACTACTACTAACTGGGACCTCATGAACCTCCACGACTCATTGTTATTCTTCACATTCTTGCCACCAACCCGTACCTTCATAGGATCCTGTCGAGACGTATCTTCCCGGCGGCCAGCGCTATCCAACTAGTCTCACGTGAATTTTTAGTCTTACGGACGCGTCTTTCGGAATACCACTGCATTTGGACCGAACCGGAATTCTGCTCTTGCTCCGCATAGCGCTGGCAACATACACGATCAGTCATCACATACAGCCGTACTTGTCGCCCAAGGCTCCCAGAATAATTTAACGTACTCGTCGAAAACTTCCCAACTCGTTCCAGTACTCTCCGTATCTTATATTATTGCAACACGATTTCCGCGGCTAGGTAAGTCTGAGACCTTTCACACTTGTTTACCTCATGTAAGCACCACGTTGTACGTGCCTCTAGGATGTCAAATTGGTAAAAGGTCAGATCCGCGTCTCGGTGATGGTCGCTTTACGCCATGCAGGTTCACATCAAGCAAGGATACAAAATGATTCCGTGCAGTCACCCCAGCTCACTACTAGCTGAGGGCGACGTTTTAAGCTTTCCAGTATAGTCAGGACAATAGACGGCAAGATGCAGTTCAGTCCGATCCCATGGCTTCCTGCTTTGGGTTCATTGTCTGAATCAACTAGGATTCTAGCCTGATGCTACTCAAACGGAAGGCGATGCGACTCTATGAACATCGATCTCAAAGGCCGTAGTATACATTTCTACCCTTACCCTCAATGACTGCTACAAAGCTACGATAAGCTGTCACTTTAGGTCTGGGGAGGACTGCACGCACTTTGTGGAGCTTGCATTGGACTAAGCAGGCGAAAATCAGCCTCCCAAGTGTCATTGATGAAATATTCACTCAAGCTGAGAGATTTTCACCCAAGACTACTTGTTCACAACAATGATCATTTGAGTGTGCTAACGAGAGTGTTCTAGGCAAGTTACTTCCACCCATGTCTCCTTCCAGAGGCACACCAACTGATCGACACCTGCACGATCGTTCTGCAAGGTAGAAATGTCATTTGCCGGCCACAGGAAGAGCCTGGACCTCTTCGCGCGAGAACCGGGCGGTGCCGACTTTCATAAACCAAGTAGGCCTTTCCCAACTGCTGCGATGTTCGAATCACCAGCCTCACCCGACGACATCTCCTATCAAGACTATTCAGACGATGGTAGGGACACAGTGGATTATTGCAGACACTATCTACGAACAGGAACCTGCGCGTATACACAGCAAGGATGTAGATCAAGCCATAATGTGCCACAACCAGACAATTCAACGCTTTGGAGGGAGCTCGGCTTCAGCAACATTCCCGACTGGGTGCGCCTCAGGTCGAGCCAAGATCAGACGCATAATTCCCCACCACGCCGTTTGACGAAGAAAGGCAATCCTCTTCCTGAGCCAGGGAAGAAATTCTACTGCAGCTTTTACCTCCAAAAAGGACATTGCGCATACGAAAGACAAGGCTGTAAGTTTAGCCATCAGGTGCCAGATCAAGACGACCTGGAGTTGTGGCAAGCCATTGGCTTCAGTAAAGTACCGGGTTGGCTGCGCTCAAGAGCATGCGAGAATTGGGACCGGAGAAGCGCTGGACAAGCCATCGCTAATGAGAACGATTGGGCCGAGCGCCAGCCTCCAGGTGGACCAGACTCACAGCTAATGGACATTTCTCCGCCACCATTGCGAAGGGACAGCCGCAAGATGAACTGCTATCGACCGAGCAAGCACGACGAATTCAACAGAGATACTGATGTTGCCTTGAGGAGTGGCTTGAGGACATCAGACGATCGTAGAAATTCCTCTAACGATCATCACGATCGTACACCTGCGGGTATGGCACGAGCGATGGACAATGTTGGGTCCAGCATTTCCACCGACCGCATTGATCTTAAGGGAGCTCAGAGCGAAGAGCTGAGAATGATAGAACCCTACGAGGTGTCGTACAAGCGAACCCTGCAGGGTATATTTGTGTCGTTAGGCCTTGGTGGCGAGATTGGGTATCGCGAGGAGAAGGAACCACGACCCTTTGTTGTTGGAGTGTATTTCTACGGCGGACTCTACGAACAGCGTCTTGGTAGAGGAATCTCTTACTCTAGCAGATTGCTGGCAGAAGAAGCGGCGGCAGAAGTTGCCTTGAGACACCCGCTACTCGACGCGACAAAGTCCAGAAAGGCCACATCTGATGGAGAAACCTCGAAGCAGAGACAGCGTAACGTCAGCGGTGATATGTCAGGTCCTGGCGTCACGGACGAGTATGGGCGTGATGCAGACCACAGTGTTGGACAGACTGCACCAAAGGGGAAGCCTATAGTCCTCAGCGCGGCGTCAGACGACCGGGAAGACACGTTTGGCATTAATATTCGAGGCCTGGCTTCGAAGGCCTCAAATGCAGACAAGCCTGGCAGTGCGCAAGTGCAGGGCGCTAACCAGCCCCCGGAAGTCACTGTATCTGCGGAAGCGACGAGACATAAGACGCTTGACGTGAACAACCTTCCTAAGGCCGCGGGTTTCAATTACCTAGCTGCGCTATATCCGTCAGAAGAGTGTCTGCTTGCTGCAGGCCCACGAATGACCCGAACGCTGAGTCCGCACGACGGTAAAAGAGCCTCCAATACTCCTCTTTCCGATCTTACAACTTCAAGCAGGTCGTCACACCTGAGAAAGAAATGCTCGTATTGCAAGAAGCCCGAGAGCAATTTCCAGTCCCTGGTACCTTGTACAACATGTCCCAGGAAATACCACAATATCTGTGGAGATCCTCGTCCAGATAGGGTGTCCAAGGACAGCTTCGTTTGTGGGCGGTGTCTCGAGAAACAGAAAGCAAGAAGTCCCAATATCGGGATTGCACCTTCCGTGACTGCACCCTCCGAACATGCCCGACTTGCCGCTTCTGTGCCTTCCTATGATGCGTCTACGGTGCATCAGTCGCTGCAACCTCGACCTCAGTTCCACAGTTTCCCTGGTGAAGACACTATCGTAGATATTCTTAATGCCGCAGGTCCCACTGAGCTCGACAGTCGAAACACCGGGACAGATCTAGGTACATCAGATATGTTATTACTGCGTGACGATGGTTTACTCGCTGGTCAAGCGGATTCGATCGAGCCTACGAAGCGACCGGAATCATTGCCTGCGACTTCAGCAAGTTTTAGCAAGCCACCTGAGGACTACAGCCCTGGTTCCACGCATAGCACCGGCCAGGTTAACGAAGCGATCACCCAGGCCTCGGTCGGTTGTGAGGCAGATAATGGTCGGGCACCCAACTCTTACCGTCCTCAGCTTGCTGGTGGTGGTATAGTCCCAACGACAGGGCTGGGCAGATCTCCGGACTCAATTCAAGCTCCAAGAGCGACTAGAATTCGCGCCTCGGATCTCTACAATGACTCCCACGAAGAGAATGATCTTGGAGAGTTGCCATACAAGGACGATATTGGAAACGTGTTGGACGCACCACGAGCACCGAAGGCAATGAGAGGCCCTGCACCGAATCCTAGGGATGATTCGGACGTTAGAGAACATCACGACCAGTCAATGTTCGACGATGACAAAGAGAACATGCCAGTCCATGCTTCCTGGTACCGTAGCTCTATGGGCTTGGAGAAATCTCATCTGGTAGATAATCCCTTGATTGAAGCCGCAGCACAGAAGGTGGCAGTTCAATACAAGAACGTAACTTGCCCTTGGTGGCAGGCGGGTGATACTTGCAAGCGTCCTGAGGATGAATGCATGTTCTCCCACAGGCAAACAGGCATAGAGTCGCCAAATGGAAACAACAGAGCGAAGCATTGGACGTGTCCTAAATGGCGGTCAGGCGAGGGCTGTCCTTGGAGTGCGGAGCAATGTCTTTACGCCCACGCGGACACCGGCTACTATGTCGGCCTTGATGGCAAAGCTCGTAAGAAGCACTTGACTTGCTACTGGTTCTACCATAGAGGTAGGTGTAACAAACACAGCGAAGCATGCCTGTTTACACATCGCTGGACTGGCCTGCTGGCTGAAGAGCCTGCTAAAAAATCATCTCGCAGGCCCGAGGGCAGCGATTCCTGGACAGCTGCGTCTGGCGCGTTTTCCATGCCACAAGCTACGATCATCTCTGTCCACAAAAATGGCCTCTATCGGCCAAAGCAAGTCCAGTCTCTAGCGCAAATAGAATCGCCAGCCCTCACGAACCTGTCGGAGCGCTCCTCTCTGAGGCCGGTGCAGGACACAACCTCAACCACCAAGGAGACGGACGACAAAACTGCATACTCATCTACCTCGGAGGCCCAGAATAAACCGCAAGCAAGCGCCGATCCAAGAACGCGCGGCAAGAATCACATGTTCGTGTACCCACAGCAACCGGTAGAAGGCGAGCGCGTAATTGAGTCTGCCAAGGAAGACCTCCCTATGTCAGTGCCAACCACCACATCACCAACTGCTACAAGCAGATCGCAAGAATCCAGGCGCAGGTCATCGGCTGGCGGTAGTGTCAAGAAATGCACGTCCTGTGGGAAGAAGGTCATTGGACGAGATGTGTGCGTCTCGTGCCAAAAATCAAGCCAGGGACCTGGGGATGGGAGCCCGTCAAGAGCTACAGTTCGACCAACTAGCAGCAAAGCAGGACAGCCTGAGCCCCCAGAATTGTTAGCTGATATTGATGTTGACATCCAAGAGACATTGCGTGATGTAGAGCATAAGGACGTCGACCAAGTATCACGAAGTTCATGCAAAGTTCTGAAGCGATCCGCAAGCGGGTCAGGCCTCTTTGCTCCCAACAAGCGTACTCGACCGAACCCGCCCACAGTGCCAAGCAAAACTACCAGACCGAACCCTGCGCCGCCCTCCATCGAAGAAGTTATCGCTACGGAAAGAGCGAAGAAAGAACAGCACTATACGGTCAAGGCCAGTGCAGATGGCGAGCCAGTCACCAGGAGGCGGACGTTACTCTCTTCAGATCTGGCTTCTCCTGGCCTTGCTCTTGATCCTCCAGTAGTGTCCGGCCCGACGTCAGCTGCACGATCTCCCACGGTCAGTGACATTATTGTATGCACTGAGGGTTTGGCTAGAAAGCAAGCCATGAACGGGATGAGGCCCACGACGGTGGAGGAAATGGAGCTTAGTAATTCAGAAGTTCAACAAGCCCCGCCGATCAGACTGCACGATGAAGATGACGACTTACTGGAAGATATTGAATACAGCGTTACAGAGTCAATGGCTGAGCAACCCAGATCTGAAGACACTATTGCAAAACGCTCGGGGGACGCCTCTAGTGACGAGGAATCAGAGATACCTCTTCTACAGAGATTCAAGCAGTACAGCGAGAGCACAGGCACGAAGCCCGATCGAGACAAGTTGTGGTCGTCCAGCACGATCACCTCCCAGGGAACTACCGCTGGCCAACCAGTCACGGTTCCAGCTCCGAAAAGACTCCCTAACGGACGATACAACTGCCCCTTCACTTGCGGACAGACTTTTAGTGACGCAAAGGGTGCATTACGTCACGTGACTGACTTGCATATCAATGCCGTTAACCATCAATGCGAGTTCTGCGGCAAAGGGTATTACCGAAAGGACAAGTACCGTGCGCACGTCGACTCCTGTTCCGGGAGGGATGCCACTCAAAGCGCTCAGTCACACCGCAAGATCCTTGTCGTCGAGGAAGAACAAAAAGAGCCCCGAAAAGAGATTCCAGCAGTTTCGCAGAGTAGGCAGCGGACCAGAAGGGGCAACCCGCTGCACGAAGAAGCCGCCAATAACACGATGCCAAGCACCTTTTCTCAACCCATGGAACCTATCACGCGTATTGAGCCTGAACCAGAGTCGGAGGACAGGAATGACTGTGACGAAGAGACCACGAGTACAACGATTCCTTCCATTAGTAGCCCACGTGCTGTCAAGGTCGAAGCACATGTTCACGACAAGACTGTATATCCTTCAGCTGTGGCTGCACAGTTTATCGAAAGTGACGAGGATGAGACTAATTCAGAAGACTCGAACAGCTCCGAGGATCAGTCAGAGCAGGTTTGCAAAATTTGTCCGCGGTCAAAAACAGTCGGTGAATGCCTACATAGCGTGTCTGGCAGTCTGGACGGCAAGAAGTGTGACATCTATATCTCTGAACGGGTTGCACGCAATATCCAGCAATATCCAGCCGACACTCATGGCCGGTTGATGGCAATTGAGGATGCGGCTCTAGAATCGCGGCGCGCATGGCAGATCGTTGGAAGAGCTGAGAATCTCAAGAAAACTAAAAACGATGTTACGATCCTGCCAGAGGCGTTGAAGATGTTTGACCTAGGCCCCGCGGTGTCAACGGACTGCGAGAGGTCACTGGTGATACACAACCACAGTTCAAGCCACATCATGTTCAAGGCCCAAATACACTACGGACCTTGCGAGCAGGAGTGGGAGCTTTGCCCGAACTGGGGGGAGATTGGATGGCATAGCATGCTCAGTGTCTGCGCTCGCCGCAAGATTAAAAGTACTCCGATATCGTACGGGAAACTGGGTCCGCTTCCAGTTCAATATCCTGAATACGTTACCGTCTCGTATGTGCCACTCACTAGCGATGATGACATAAGTCGTATGGAAGAGTGGGAGATTGCCGAGGAACAGGGCGTGGTACCGATCAAGACAATCAGGGTGCCGATCGAATACACCCGGAAGTCTCCACTATCAAACTCAGCCGAAGGAGGCAGCGTGGTCGGGGAAGCTGTGCAGGACGAGCTCAACTACGACGACGGGGATGATCGCGATGAGCTTACGCTTTCTGAGGTCGAAACGCCCAGAGCTGTTAAGAAGATCCGCCTCAAGCCGATCGTACAAATACCGCCAAGAAAGCCAGCAAAGAAGTCCCAGTCTCAAGACGCACCGAAGCTTACTTTGAAATTCCCAGCAAATACACAACGAATGCCAACTTTGTCTCCACAGCAGCAAACTCAGGCGCACACCACAGCTGTTGACAAAAGTAGGGACCCGTCAACAACAAAACCTCGCGAGACACAAGCAACCGTCACGTCTAACAAAGAGCTAGGTGCTACGTCCAAAGCTAGCACCGTCAAGATCAACCTCAGGGTCGGGCCACCACCAATGGGATCACCAGCGAGTGGAACTCTTCAGACAAGAGCGCAGCATCGGAGGACGGCTAGCGAGGCTGATAGAATCGAAAATTCACCACTGAAGGCTTTACAGGCAGCTGGGGTTTTGAGCAGGGCAGAAGAAGCGTCTGGAACAATTCAACAAATCAGCGTAGAGGGTCCGAAGTCACTACGGAAGACATTTTTTGATCAAACGGGTGAAATCTTGGGACCGAAAGACACTGAGAGGCCGGCAGAAGCAATGTCACATCATGCAGTAGATGCTAACAGCATCCCCGACCAGAACAACAGGTTGCCACAGAAAGGCCGACCGCGTACGAGCTTGAGAGCCACGAGGACTTCATTTCAACGAACACTGCCAGACTATGCAAAGAAATTAACCAAAGCCAAGCGGAAAGAACCACCCGCTGAGCTTCACACGGCGATAGCCCGACTCAAGGCCAGAGGTGTCAAGTTCGAGGATCCAGATACCGACGATGAAGTGGAGAACGATAACGATGACCCTCAACTCACTAAGCCTCAATCAACCTCAGCACGCACGCACCCACCTCCTGAACCCCTACGGTCCTTCCTCTTCACCCATGACAAACACAGTCTCTACTACAAACCAAAGAACAGCCTCCTACCACCACCACCCGAGGCCTCCCTTCCCCTCCCGAAGATCACGAAAGGCCAAGGCATGAAGCAACCGAAACTGATTCGCCACCGCCAGATGCTCCGCAATCTCTGGCTCCACGGCAACGCACACAAGGAGTGCAATCGCGACTTACCGAAGCAGGAAGTGTACGCGATGGTGGAGAGAAAGATCCCCGATCCCCACGATCGATATGCGCCAGATGTCCTCCAGGTCAGGGAGGAGAAAATTACGTTTCGTGAGTTCTGTGGGTTGAAGAGGGATGCGGAGTATGAGCCTTGCTTGATTGGTAGTGGGGAGGGGGCTAGACTTGCGTTCCGAGAGAAAGAGGATGGGAAGTTTGGGAGTGGGGTTGGACTTGGGAGTGGGAGGAGGAAGAGAGTTGCTGACGGGGAGAAGTGGCCTGTTAGTGAGCGGTAGGTTGATGGGTATGTATGGCTTGAAGATTGGGCGCTCGGGGTAGATGGTATTGTGAAATATGGTGGTGGTTTCTGAAACGGACGACAATTTGGGAGAGAGATTCGAGCGAAATGAAGTTTAGGGAAAGGAGATCGTGCACTCGTCATAGAATGCCGTGATGCTACCGGCACAATTGTGGCAGTCGTGATCGCAGCACTGAACGTGGATGCGAGGACTGTGTTACGGTATGGTACAGAACTTTATCACTTCCTATCGTTCGACACTCGCTGCCCCACGTTTTCGTGTACGTCAGACCTGGCCAGTGTGAGCCCGGGTGAGCGCTTCTGCTGAGACCTTGCTTCAATGTGCTTCGTGCTTTCTGGTCCGCTCCACGGTCCCTGCGTCTATCGATTGCCGGCGTCAAAATGTAAGGCTTAGTCGATATCGGTATCTGCTTAATGAGGATCTAGTAGTGCAAACTCGATCTATTTACTGGTTGAGTCGAGTCGTCGTGATGAGATCGGCTGACGCTCTCTCAGCCTGGGGTTCATGTTATGCTGACTCAGAACCAGCGGTGCGGTTCGGTGTGACATGGGTCGGAATGGTCGGACTTCGCTTGTATTTTCATCCCGCTTTATTACGTGAATAGAGTCTGGAGAGATGTGGCGCGGCCGATTTCTCGATCAAGCTCCGCCGACGAGGTAGTAGCCCTGCCGCGGCAAATGTTAGCTCGGGTTCACATCACGTCCTGGTACTGTCACCGCTCTGCCCTTTTCTAATTATTATTTTATTACCTCGACCCCACCCGATCAAGAAAGGAACAGAGAAAGTATCAACTCACCGCCATAACAAAACACAATAAACTGACGTACGGACTCAGCCGCTCGCCCACGCGTGCGCTTTTCCAGAAGAGGCTGAAGGGCCCGTCTTTCGTTCTGTCGAGGAGCGAGGGCGCCATGCTGTGTAGGTAGGTTGAGGTGCAGATGAAGAGGAGGATGACGAGGAGGAGGGATTGGAAGTTGAAGATTGCGGTCTGATGGGTAGTGTTAGCGTGAGTTAGCATCGCGTTAGTGGGATGGGATTTGGGGGAAAGGGGAGAAGAGGGAGGGGCTTGGCGTGGCAGTGGCACGGACACAGATGGGAGGGGAAGGAGACGGGGAAAATATGTTGATGGTGGTGTTGGGTGAACTGGCAGATATTTCGGGTGTGGAGGGTGTGTTGGACGTGTCGGAGGGGGGCCCCACGGAAAGACGGCTTTTTCATCTATAGTCGCGGTCGTCTTGGGTTGTTTTCGTCTCCGTCTTTGACTGGAGATTGCTGAGAACCATGCTGACATTCTAAATCCGTGTTGATGTGAGACTGTATGGTGATGCTGGGCTCGTATGTCGAGCATGCCATGCGTGTTCGCACCATTGCTGGAGACATGTTCCAGTCCTTCCTGGCCATGGTGTCCGTACCAAATCGTGCCTGCCCAGATTTGGAAAGTGAATGTTTTGACTCACCATTTTGCCTGATCCGCACTTGCGGTTCGCTGTGGTTTGAGTTATTCCAGTAGTAGTAGGGTATCACGTTCTGAGAGTTCCAAGTGGAAGCCAACTGTGCCTCATCTTCCGCTCCTGCCACTTGTTCATTGTTGGACTTCTTGGATCACGTGTTAGTGCCTGAGGCACTAACACATGTGAGCATGTGCAGCTGCGGAGTTGCAGTTGCTCTCGATCGCAACTTCCCTCATCTTCATATCGAGGCATTGTACACTACACCAATATATCTCAGACACCTCCTGGACTGTATTGACGCACTGCAGCAATCGGACGATATCCCACCTCGTACAAGTCCCAGAACCCTAGCCCACATCCGTGTTAGGCAACTTGTTATATCGGCCATGTTCGTCTAAAGGCAACCTTGCGACACTACGGCACAGCCAGTTGATTCCTGCTTCGCTAGAGGGCCAGATCTTATAACCCTAACCCCTCGCAATGGAACCTCGTGCGCGCGCCGCTCGCCACAAATCCACTCTCAACTTCAGCGAAGACCTCATCGACCTCCTCCACGGCAGCGGCGCCCCCACCCATCCAGACCTGACCCACCCGCTCCCAGACGGCTCGTCCAGGCGCTACCTCACCACCCTACCCACAGACAACCGCTCCCACTTACCAACCCCATTCTCCAAACCTCAAAGCCACGGCACAGACCCGACAACCGCAACATCCACCCCGCGCCCGACACCCTACCCTGAAACCCTCCGCGTCCTCGATGAAATGGTCACAGACTATATCATCGAGACATCTCACAATGCGCTCCAAACAGCTACTTACGCTGGCCGCGCGAAATTGAAACTCCCAGATTTCGAGTGGGTGCTCAGACGTGACCGGAAAAAACTGGGCCGAGCGCAGGAGATGAGGCGGAAAATGAAGAGGATTGCGGAGGAGAAGAAGGGCGCGGATGAGGGTGTGGACCCGCGGCGCATGGCGGTGAAGGAGTTGCAGGATTTGGGGGATATCGTAGGCGAGGAGGGGACAGGGAAGGGGAAAGGGAAGGGCAGGGGGAGACGGAGGAAGAGGAATGCTGAAGAGGCGGGGTTGGAGGTACCGACTATGGCTGGCGCTATTCGAAGTGAGAGTGGGGGCGCGAACGGGCACGGCGTGAATGGCAATGAGGATGCAGACGATCTGGGGGATGTGGATGTGGATGTTGATAATGATTTGGAGGATGCTAGGGAGGAGGAGGATAAGCACAAGAACAAGAGGGCAAGGAGTGAGGCGAATTCCAGGTCTCAGAATTGATCGTTAGCAGGAACATGGTTGGTGAGTGTACCATACCCTCATCTACACACTCTATTTGAGCGAAGGCGCTGGAGGAGTTGACATTGATCATTAATGGCTCAATATTCTTGAAGACCCTAATTGAGGCATCTCTATAACTGAATTGAACGCAGTCTTTCAAGAAGTGCTTTGAAGACCACATCGTTCGTTCTCATATCGGAATCAGGATATTCGTGACAAACTCCATACGCCATACTTGTGATGCAGCCAGCCAAACCCAAGCCGTGAGCATACGAAGTAGTACGCTCTCTATGCAACCGAGACGCTCTCTCCTCTGTTCTGCCTCGGTCCTCTGTCTCCTCTGTCTCCTCTATCTCCTCTATCTCCTCTGTCTCTGTTATTCTGCCTCTTGTCGCCTCCTTGCTGGTTGCCACCCTCTCCTCCACCCATCGTCAACTGCGCCGTAGCAAGTCTGTTCGACAAATCCATCTGGGTCCTGACCATGTTCGCCAGGTACGATACCGTCAAGACATCCTGGATATGGTTGTTGAAGTCTTTCTCAATATCTGATGGATCGACCTTAGGCGCCAAGGCCAACGTGTTCAACAAGAACTGACCCAGCGCCGTACTCGGCTCCTCTTCTTCCTCAATCACACCCTCAACATACTTGCTCACTCGATCCAGCATTCCCAGCGTATCCTCCAGACTCTTCTCCAAACTCTCTATATCCGTCATGATCCCCGTAGTCCTGCTCTCGGCCTCCTTCGCGCCCTCCAAACTCTCCACGCCCGATCTGTCCGCCTCGCTGTAATTAATGCTGTACGGCACCGGCACAAACGCCGCGCTGTCCGCCGCCCGCTCAGGCGTCACGCCCACTGCAGAGCTGATGTACGCCCGCACCTCGACGTCCTTTCCCGGCTTGCTCTCCACCGTCAGATGCACGGCGGGAAATGGGTACGTGCCCTCCCCCTGACTCGAGTAGTGGTTCTGAATCAAGGCGCTGAAGGTGTTCAGCTCCGAACTCGTGGCATACCAGCCCACGAGCACCTCCTTGGGATTCGCCCGCATATGCAGTTGTAGCATTGCCTTTTGATACTCCATGTCTACTTCGACTTGGTCTGTTGTCTCGGTGTGGCCGACGGCGAAGGACGAATGGATTGTGATGGAGGAGTCGTCGGCATCGCTGCGGGTGCCGAGAAGGGTGCCGATTACGCGGTGTTGGTCGGGCGGGCGACGGGAGCTGTGGTCGAGGATACTGAACAGGGCTTGTGGTTGGATTTGGACTGTGAGAGGGGTGGTGTTGGCTTGGAGGCCGACGCTGGCTGGGCCGAGCGGCCGCGCAAGGTGGAGGGAGGAGTCTATTTCGACCATTGCGGCGGGGTTCGTGTGGGCGAAAGGATGTGTATATGGTGGTAAGAGTGGTATGTAGTGGTCTCGAAATTATGCGTCGCAGCCTCGTTTGTGCCTGGCAATTTTGACATGTGTGCGGGCAATTTCGCGGAAGCCTGAGGCATGAAGCATCAGTCGTCATGTCACGTGCTGATAAGTCGTCGGCATGTCTGCCGATAAGGATTTTCCAGTGAAAAGGGCCAGCAACAACGCCACTTACACTTTCCTTTCCTCCTTGTGGGTGTTGCACCAGAGGAAGACGACAATATGGCCGGACATGATTTGATGCGAAAAGACCAACTTGAGGTCAGTTTGCATAATGAGAAAAAGCTGATCGAAGAGGGCGTTCTGAAAGAGGACAACCCCCTTGACGTCAGCGACAACTTCCGCCGGCTATGTGAGGCTTCTAGAAGAGGAGATCTCAAGGTCTGCCAGGAGATGATCCAGGAGGGCGCCAATATCAATGCTAAGGACAAGTATGATTATACGCCACTCATTCTGGCCAGTTTATGCGGCCACTACGAGACTGTCCGGCTGCTCTTGGAGTCTGGAGCTCTCTGCGAGCGAGACACGTTCCAGGGAGAGCGATGTTTGTACAACGCGCTGAACGACAAGATACGGAATTTGCTTTTGTCATATGATTACTCCAAGTCAACAGACCCTCTGCAGCCGCTGGCAAGTCACTTGACCAGCTTACTGTACAGATCTCAGCCCAAGACTTCGGATATCGTGGTATCCTCGAGTACCGAGTCTGACTCTTTCAGCCTGCACAAATTCATTCTTGCGGCAAGGTCACCCTACTTCAGGAAGAAATTGGAAGCAGCTCCGGAGACAGTGGCCTGGAAACTGCCGAGCTCGATACCTGGGCCATCTTTCGGCATTGCCTTGAAACACCTTTATCTTGGGGAACTCCCGAAAGAGTTGGGAGGCGGCCCGGGTACTGGCTTCTCCGACTCAGAGATCCTTGCTGGTGTGGACAAAATAAGCAAGCACTTGGAGATCAAGAATCTGTCCGAGGTGATTCTCGGTAATAGTGATCGAAGGTTGATGAGGCAAAGGCGGCAGGACGACGTCCAGTACGGTGTCAGCCAGATTGGCGCATGGTTTCAGAACAATGTGGTCTACCATGCTGTACAGACCGACACCTCGAGAGCAGATGACGTAAAATGGGACAGGAACAACGGCATTTTTGCTGACATTCTGCTCCGAGCAGACGAGGACGAAGAAGACGAGGCAGATGCGGAGATTGCACTCAACAAGGTCGCGAAAGGCGAAACAGTCAGTACGAATGTCCTTGGAATACCTCTAGGCGGGTCAGCACAGCAGTCGAGGTCAACTTCTCGAACGAGGCGAGCTCACAAGTCCGTACTGTACCCATGTCACAAATCGATGCTCATGCGATCTGAGTACTTCATGACCATGTTCGATTCGTCGTTCAGGGAAGCACAAGATAAACCGCATCTGCAGATAATCACAATCGACTGCTCACCAGCAGTCCTCGAGATAATTCTCACATTTCTATACACTGAGCGTGTCGAATTTGGTCTCGACATGGCAGTCGATGTGCTCTTTGCGGCAGACATGCTTTTCCTCGAGAAGCTCAAGACAAAAGCTGCGGTTATCATCTCGACACTGGGCAACGGCACTGCGACGGGCATGCAGACTGAGGTGCAAACGGATGATATCGATCTGGACATCTATGAGATCCTCCGCGCGGCCTGGACGACAAGGGCGCAAAGGCTCGAAGAATTCGCAGCTAGGTACATTGCATATCGACTCGAGCAGTATATCGACGAGCCTGCTTTCGCAGACATCGTCAAGGAATCAGCGAACCGAATTCAGGCGCGTCAAGAGACCGATACGATCGAGATTCTCGATGACATCAAGTATTACCTCAGTGAACGGTTCAGGTTACGTTTCGAAGATACTGGATTTGACGAAGCTATGGCTGCACAGGAGCAAGCAGAGCAGGAAGCACTTGCTGCTCAAGACAGCAATGTCAACGGCCAGCCTGTTCCTGTCAGCAAAGGCGTACCAACAGATGAAGGTGTTGATATGAGCTCACCCCCACGTGAGGTAGAAGAGCGGACTGAGGCAATGATGCAGGAGGGTGTTATACGTACACTTGACGGCGATATTGCAGGCGATGAGTTCGAGCAGGACGCTATGAACTACAACATTCTATTGGGCAAGATTGATGCGTTGCTGGAGAACCTCAAGCTTGATGCCTAGGGTATGTCGTACTCATCTGCAAACAGCGGCCGATGTGGCGATGATGTTGCTTCGCGCTCGCCAGAAAGCCATATAGTCGCCACGACTGAAGACACTTTGCTAGACGACGTTCGGGCGGGTCGGGCACAGTATTGATCACTTACTACCTAGGCTACCAACTTCCATGTCACGATTTAAGGAACGGATGATAAACCTCGAAGCTCTACCTCTGTTCGTAAAGCAAAGCGCCGGGCCAACAAAGCGATCATCAACATCAGATATGATCTTAGCCAACGATCTAGCATTCTATATGCTCTAAGCAGGCCTGGTGGACTAGTCCCCACACTATACATGATGGCCTTGTTATAGCTACAACTTCGCCAAGACAGCAAGCGCCCCACTCACTGTGACATCTCGTCCGGGCTCCTTTTCAGCATAAACCACCTTCCCATGGTCGATCACCATCGCGTATCGCGCGGTACGATTGGGAGAGACACCCATATCCCAGCCGATAGACTTTGAGAATTTACAGTCTGCGTCCGAGAGGAAAAGCTGTACAGGTCAGTCAGTCGAGGAACGTCCACCTTGGCCATATGACGGACGTCAACAAGAAGGCAGTGGCAGAAAACGGTCTGGGGTCTGGGGAAACTCACAATTTCATCCTTGATTCCATTGACCTTCCCCCACGCACTCATAACAAATGCATCATTACTCGCGATCACGCAGACCAAATCCACTCCCTTCCCTCGTATCTCTGCGATCTTCTCGATATATCCTGGCAGATGCCTGACTGAACAGCCAGGCGTGAATGCACCAGGAACAGCGAAGATGACGACTTTCTTGTCTTTGAATTCCTGGCTTGCTTTGAAGGTGACGGGGATGCCGCAAGATGTTGCTGACTCAATCTCGGGTGACCAGGGGATGTATCTGGAGGAGAAATCAGTCAACGATCAAGTTTTGGGTTGATAAGGACATGAAGTGCCTAAGGAACGGGGTGTCCACGATAGAAAAATGTAGATATAGACAAGAACGCTGCGAGCATAGAGCAAGGAGTCTCATGGCAAGATCACCATACAGAGGTAGCCATGCACAGCTGGCGCCTGCCCTGGGCAGCGTAGCGGTCATGCCCTGCTATCTTCTTCGGGAGCCGTTTCTTGTCCCTGCTATCAATAAGGGACGAACCGAACAAGCACATATGATGACATCCCTCACGGCGGTGGCGTAATTGAGATCAAAGGTAGTTTACTCAATGGTGCAGGGTCATGGTAACACTTACGAGAATTCAACACCGTCAGGGAAACTATCTCCCTCATTAAGTCCCGCCATCTTTCTTTACTTCCCGTGCTTTGTCTGAAGGTGTCCTGCGAGTTTCAAACCTGTTGGATTGCACTGTATTTAGGTAGCGAAGGTTTTCGGGACGGTCTACTGTACTTGTATGCAATGAAGTGGAATGAGCTGGTCTGGCGTCGCAAAACCGTGCAATGTCTAGCATTCCTGAGTACTCATACTGACAACCCCGCGGTGCTTGCCAGAAATGCACCGAGGCTGTGTGGTGCCTTAGGCATCTCGGAGGAGAAACCGTGGCCGGCAGCAACTGCCTTAGCTTCTCGAACTCCGACTAACCTATCGTTGTCTATTCCCCCATCACACCTTCTGCGTTTCCCCACCGGCACAAGAAACGTCCTCGAGGTCGCGCCTCGACTTGAGTTAGTTTGCGATAATCACGGTCTACGTGGGAACGGGCTTCGGTACGAACGGAATAGTACCAGTATCGCTTTGATGATGGAGGTCGGGTCCGGATCACTAGTGGTGCGCGGGCAGGGGTTGTATTACTAGTGCTTAGAGATGGATGGAGGATTCATGATGACTACGACATAGTGGAACAAGCAAATAGTTTGTCTTGAAGTGATGAATTGCTTCATGCTAATCTGATGAAAATGGGTATCTCTATTGAATGATTGGTCTCGTCTGTCTGCCCTTATGCTGAGCTTATCACTTCCCTTCCTCTTCTCCTCCTTTCTTCAGCATCGTAGTAGAGGTAGGAGTGCGTTAGGAACGCCGACGCCATATGATTGATGGCTTGCTGCGCAACAAAAGGAAACAAAACGGCTCCTGTGGCCATGCCACATATGATGCGCGCGACCCAACACGGCTGATAGTAATGGTACAAAACTCTTCATCTTTTGTTGGATTGGGCTGCAAATATCGTTGACTTCGTAGGATCTGTGCTCTCGATCGTGCACTCCAACTCCAATTATCGCTTCTTAAGCTTGTACTGTATATGATTAGATAGCATAATTCTCGGCGTGCAAAAAGATCTCGTCTCGATTCGGATCGGTCCAAACCAGCTTCTGCAGATCCGCAGTCGTTTTCGCAACGTCGCATCTCATTTGTGGTGGACCACAAACGTATATACAAGTGCGCCTGCTGAACTCACTCGAGAGATTCTTCAGCATGAACGGGATATCTGGTCGTCCGTACTCCGTCCTCCAGCCATCGTTTCGTTTGGTTGTCGAGTATATTGATGCTCGATTTGGCAGGGCCGAAAGTGGTGTTGCAGCAGGTCTGTTATCACCTGTCAAGCCACCTGGGGTGTGTGCTACTGCTGGCTCTGTGGGTGGAAGAGTACCGGGCAAAAATGCGAAGCGCATCAGAGACTTTTGGAACTTGGTTGGTGTTTGTGGGAAGCCAAAGTCAAAACCCGACTGGCGCTTGTCATCGTCTTCGGGTGTCCTCGGCGGCGCGGCAAAGTCGTTCGTCGAAACATGAGACATTCGTCCAGACGTGTTGCGGTGCAGATTGTAGAGTTTCTCTGTTTGAGTCATGGCTCCGGCGTCCTTCTGCATTTCTGATAATGTCGAGCTCGCTCTCTTCGAGTCCGTCTTTGTCCTGTCAGAGTTATCACCCTGGCCGGGCGGTGGCGGGAAATATGGCTGTCGGCTTATTGGCGAAGCAAATTGCTGCTTTTGTGGTAGTGCTGTCACCAGATCCTCCTCCTCACCACCGATCTCAAAATCCTGCATTATCCTGGAATCGCGCTTGTTGCCCACCCCTTGCATGACGCCGTCCACCTTCTCTGCTATCAGCTGACTCAAGCGAATCTGCTTGCCATCAGCTCCCACACCGAACATATCAGTATTGTATCGCTTAGCACTCGTGATAAAGAAGTGGCAGTGAACAGAACCTGCTGGTGCATATTCCCGGCAAATCCTGAGCTCCTCCTTGAACCATTCCATAATTTCAGGGCGCTTCATAGCCCAGATAACATGCACGCTTCGTGTGGTTGCTTTGCCATCACGCATTCGCTTCACGAGGTCGAGCAGCTGAGACGCAATGGCAGTGATCCCTGAACCACCAGCAAAGAAGATGACCTGATCGAAAGAGGACATCTGCCTTTGCATGCCACCATATGGACCTTCAATGAAAGATCTATACGTTTTATATGGTCCCTTCTTCTGAGCTGTGTCATACACACGCCGTGTGAAGCCGCTGAAAGGTCGAAACACCAACGTCAAATCTCTGAACTTGTCACCGTAGTCCGATGGGAAGTCTTCGCTGCACAAGGAGGCAATCGTGAAGGGGTGGTTCTGCATCACTGAGATGCCGGGCATCCGTAGATAAGCATATTGACCTGGCTTCCATCTTGTTTGTGTCGGAATGGTGACCTTGACGGCATTTTCAGGCAGAATGGTGACTGCGGACTCTTCGCCGATAAGCCAGGAAGGTCGGAACGGATTCATCCAGTTAAGGTAAAAGACTCTTGCGATCAGCGAGACGACCATCAGGATGACGGTGGTGTAAAGATAAGCCCATGAGGTGAGGTAATTGTGGCAATGCCAGAAAAGGAGGGCGATAAATGCCCAGGCCACTGGAATGTGCAAGAAGACGAAGACCTCGTAGAATCTGTTCCTCAGAGCCGGCAGTGAGTGCACAAAGAGGAATAATAAGGGACACAGAGCGGCGATACCAGTGGTGAAGATGTAGTACTGTTGGTTGAAGTACAGCTTGAATTTGGCGAATCCTTCTGGGTCCTGAACTGACTGATACCAGTAGGGTACAGCGTGGATGATAGACAAGAGGATGCACAAATATGCTCCCCATCTATGCAGAACTATCAGTCTCTCATGACCAATGCCGGTCATGAAAGAGATGATATTGGCCTTAGAAGCGAGTGCTGTTACCCATGGTACCAGGGCAATTGCCATCATGCCAGCTCGAATCGCAACAGGCGGCGAACCGTATGCCATAGTCTCGTAGAAGAGTGGTTGTGGCAGGAAGCAGTACAGTATGGAGAACACCAGTCCGAGGCTAATGATAACCAGGACAGCGGCCGAGGGGAAAGTGAAGCGCCAACTCCTGATCTTAAGAGCTGGCATGGGTCTGTAGAAAATGTATCTGAAGAGCGAAATCACATTGTTGAATGGCGCAATGGCTGACGCTGTCGATTGCTGCTTCTGCTGCCTGTGCAGTAAAGGCCCTGTTGGTGGGAAAAAGACCTGCCTCGAATTGTCTGTTGCTGTGCTGGGCATATCCCATGGTGAGTTAGCAGATACTGCCGAAGCGGACAGTGCTGATGTGATGACCTCGTCCTTGTACAATGCTATCCGTATTCGATCACCCCAATAGTTCCATACCCTCAGTGACGTGGCGCAGAAGAGCAATATTATGCAAAAATACACCCATCCGAGGGCATATTTATCTGCTTGTGCCCATGGGTCATGCTGTATTGCGTCTATCAACTGTGGCGGTGTTGTGCTGTTAATGGGTATCCTCACTCTCTTCACCAGCTCTGTTATATGTTCCCCCAAATGTGCTAGCTCTTCCGGTACATTGTTGACTGGGTTGTCGTGGACGTGCGGTGCTGGTATTGTAGGCATGTTGAGTAGCGCCGCCGCGTCTCAGCCAGTTGCTCGGGCCACACCGGCCACGGTGTTGAAGGTAAGTACTTGACTGCGCACCTCTATACTAAGCTCTTCGTGTGACCTCGGGCGCGGACCCGCAGTTTGTGTTCGTTGGCTATCGACTTATCTGAAGGGTGCGGGATGTGGCGCTCGTTTCATGAACACAAGTTTCGTCCTAGGTGGTTACTGTGTATGGCAGGGGAGGACCAGCTGTGTTTGAAATACAGAGGACGTCGATATCTTGGGAGCGAGGGAATGATAGTTGGTCAAGCCGTGATGCAAGGTGAACACAGGTGAGCGATGGCAACCTGTTCTGGGGAGGTACAAGGCATGGGGTCGCCGACCTACTTGACTCCTCTCTCGTAGAATGAAGTTTTAGACGAGGAGTGCGAGGTAAACTCTCATCTAAGCGCGCGATCAAGTCAAAGGTCGGGATCGACGTGATGTTTGCACATGGGGACGGTTAACAGGCTTCGTCTAGAAGCACAGACAAGGTGGCGGACGTCCTCACCGTGATAGTCGAGTTAGCTTCTAAGCAAGTACTCGAAGAGGTATCGAAAGCTGCGTGCTATCAAACTCAGTCACGTATTGGCACAGCTCGCGACCAAGCGCAGGCGGTCTGGTTGTGCAGCCATGAGCGGCTGCCACCGAACGGGCATTTGTGAATGGATGAAAGCAAGAGACTCGACCAGCAGCATGGTCAATGGCAGGGTCTTGGTGGAGGGAGTGGACTGGTGCGAGCCGTCAAAGTGGTGGGGAAACAGGAACAACCCAGTCGAGAGGGAGGACATTTTGAAGCTTTAACACTGTGATTGGACCATGCGTGGGTGATCAAGCCGAGTTCCTGCAGTGTAACGGAAGGAAAGAACAAATGAAAGTGGCCGAAGTAGCGCTGGCCGATTAGTGTACGAGCGGCCGCCTTAGCTCATTTTTCGTCCCAGCCACTCAGGTCGCACGGCACGTTTAAGCCAACAAAGGTCACTCATCTGACCTCCCACATCACCAATAATGCCAGATAGTCTTCCTTCGCGTCGTTCCGATTTATCCTATCGCAAGCACGATCTCGTGGAATCATGTAGATGTTTCCGGTTTCGATGGTTTGAGGGTTCAGGACAAAGGGGCCGGGCTATATCATTCCCCACCCTGTATGCTTGATATCAAGAGCAGGTAGAGCAGCCCGCAGAAGAAGGGCATGCCAAGAATGGTACAACGTGATACAGAATCAATTCTCGGTTGGTAGACTTCATCGTAGAGTATGGCAATACTAAGTGTGATATGATGGCAACTGCTGCATGCAAGCACTTCCGAGCAGACGAGTAGAGTGGAGCGCAAGCGTTGAGCGCGCATATGTCGCTTGCCGCACCTCGTGCATGATGAGCGGCACACTCGGCGGAGCAAGAAACATGTTTCTTCGACTGTGTCACGGCGGCTGAAGGCTCGTGGAACTTCAGGCGTCCTAGTGCGCTCGCACGCTGTGACCCTAGATCATCATCCAAATACGACTACCTCAGCCGGCAAGGAATTTTGAACCATCAAACCAAAATGTTTCGTGGATGCCTCCGTACGTGCCGCGTGGAACGTGCCGCCCTTGGTTCATGCAACAAAGACTGGCGTCATCGCTACTTTGTACGGCGCTTAGGACATGCATGATTATGCCATTGTTTATTCTCCTTACTTTAGTATGTTCCGAACTCTGACACCTCCCCTGCATCGAATTGTTCCGACCACATGGCTCGGACTAATTCATCCCAAACTGAACTGCAACACATTGATGGACCATGCAGGCACGTCCCAATTGAATGCCTGCCCACTAGGGCTCGGAAGATTTGTGATAGGAGACGGTGCCACGGCGGTCTGATTGTTGATGTAGTTGAACGACGACAAGCTCGGCGCTGTGATTATCGTACCATTCGCGGCAGTCAGTGCGCGGTCCGTATTGATGGTCAGGGGTATGCTGCTGTTCCCCGTGTTGACAACTTTGAAATACATCGCTGTATCTCCGTCATCAACACTGGCTGCCCACCAAAGAGGGTTGAAGTTCCCAGACACAGTCGTGACAGGTAGCGTCTCAGCACCGTGGAAATGTGCAAACAGCTGTTCCATGTAGTAGCTTGAACTCTTTACCGTTTCGTTCCGGTTCGCAGTGAAGGAGACTAGGTTCGGTGTCCAATTTTCCCAATTCAGGTTGGCGAAAGAGGGTGCATAGGCGATGAAGTCAACCACTGTTGGGTTCCTCTCTGCTCCAAGGAGGTATACACTTTCACCAAGCGCTGAAACGAGGTTCGGATAGGGGATGTGAATGCCGATAGGATTGGAGTAGTTGACGACACCTGAGGGTGTATCGTACTGGAAAACAGAGGACTCGCCAATGAAGATCTTCACACCTTCATTATCGGTCGTTTCTTGCCAATTATCGTAGAAGTCGAAGTTCTCGAGGAAGAAGCTCGGAGTCTGGTAGTCGTGCTTGTCCCAGAGGCCACCAGCAGGAATGCTAATGTTATAGTCGTCATTTTCGTCAAAGGCTGTCGAGATGAGTGTCAGATTTGGGTAAACCTGCTTAATTCCTTGATATAGGATTGGAAATCGGTAAGGGTAAGTCGAGCTAAACCAGTCTTCGTTGCCGAGCTCGATAAAGTTGAGCTCATATGGTTCAGGATGGCCATACTCAGCGCGTTTAGCGCCCCACGTGGTGCTGGTATCGCCAGTAATGAACTCAATCTCGTTGAGAATGTCTTCGAGGATCAGATTCATCTGGTCCTCTGAGAAAGATGTGCCCTCTTGACCGAAAATGTCAAGCGAGAAGCCGGCATACACGCCTAGTATTGGCTGAAGGCTTCCAGCTTCGCAGAAATTGAGGAATTCCATCAATCCCAGACCGTTCGTATTGTAGTACCCCCAGTCGCCAACACGACCCTTGCGGTTAATCAAAGGCCCAATTGTCTCGTTCCATTTCCATCTTTGCTCAATCGAATATCCTTCGAGATTATTGCCACCCGGGAAGCGAAAGAACCTGGAGCCAAGATCGACGATAGTCTCACCAAGGTCTTTCCTAATTCTCGTGTCCTTGTATGTCTCGCCAAACAGACTTGTGAGGCCGAAATAAAAAGTGTTTCCGGCAACCTCGGACGCATCGAATGTGATGGCGAATGTGTTGTTCGAGTCCGGTGCCATTGCTTGATTGACCAGTTGCGTCTCGAAGTGCTCGTATTGGAAGCTCGATACATTCGTTGTGGGAATCTTGCTTGTTACCCAGGTCTCGCCTGTCAGATTAGATCTCAGGCTGACATTAATACCAGATAGACTTCCGTTGTTTCGCGGTCCGTTTGATAAGCAATAGAAAGAAGCACCATATGTCTGCGGCCGCACATCGATGCCCCACCAGCCTTCATTCAAAATGCCGACCTCTCCGGTAGCATTGAACGGAATGTCGAGCTGCAGGACAATAGGAAGTGCGTCCGATAAGGGATGCAGCTGGGTCAAGTGGATGAACACGTCGCCTATAGGCTTCCAACCAGTGATGACCGGTCCAAAAGGAACTATAGGATTTTCTGAGCTGACGACTGATCCGCCAGGGACACCAGGTAGCGAACCTATGGTCGCGCCTGAACCTTGGAATGCTCTATTGACTAACAGCTCGCCGTAGATGCCGCCATCGCCAGAATGTGAGATGTCTTCGAACATCCTGAAACGAGTCAGCGACGTTGGAATATTCATGAGGAAAAACTTGCCATCCGTAGAGGTAAGGCGCCGTGGCGTTCCTTCCACCGTTATTCAGTGAAATGGACACTTCGACCGGGCCTGGATTACCAAAGTACCTGCCCTTGGGTGAGCTTTATCAATGTGTTTGAAATGTGAACGTACTGTGTATAGTTGATGAATTGCGTCGAAGGTATCTCGGGTACTGATGATGCCACAGCTGCCAGTAGTGATGTTGCCCCTGTCTCATCGGCCTGACTCGTACCTATGCTTGGAACAACTGCCGTAGAAGTGGCTGTGGGCGTGACCGATGGTGTCGATAATGATGTTGTCACTGGTGCTGATGTGCTAGCCTGAAGTGCACTGCTCACTGGTCCGCTACCCAGAGGTGAACTGCTCCATTGAGCCCAAGAGTAGCTTCCAGCTAAAGGAGACGCGCTAACGTAAGTACTGCCAGCGACAAGCGCAACGACCTGAAGCTTGTTTAGCATATTGTCAGTCTGCCCGTCAAGCAGTCGTCGTTAGCACAACTCACCTACAACAATCCGACCTTTGAGCTCCTTATACAAACCCTCTGCTCAAGTAGTCCATGACGCATGTCTACCAGCCTCTTCATCCCACCGGAGTACATGGAGTTACTTGTCGATCACGCATTAGGCAAAATGGTGATCTGCATGTCGGCAAGTGCATTCCCCAGATCTACCACGATATTTGTGGGACAGAGAACCCTGAATTTGTATCTACGTGCATAGCCGAAGCTTCTCCGCACGGCAATGAGACAGTTTTCCATTCCGACTGAACGTGACCTTACCAACAGAGGTTAGCACGGAGCATGTCTTGACCAAGGACCATGCCAGAGGACGTCCTTGGGGATGAATGTTGCGTGACAGAAACGGCAGGTGAGAGGAGTCAGACAATCTGCTGCAGGTCCTGGTTCGCAAAGAGGATCAGACTGGCGGAATCTATATCTTACGAGCAACGTGCTTGCTAGCGCAACGCTGTCAGTATTTGATATGCACGTGCTTTGTCTTGATTCTACTTGTCCGGACGGAGACAGTGAGCTCGTCCAGGACTTCCGGTTACGCGGCTTCGGATGCCGGAGGAATGGGCAATATCATGTATTCATATCTCTAAGCGAGACTGACCAGGTTAAACAATTCGTTTTTTACGTACCTGGACGTCTCTCCTCTTGCTGTCATATTGACAGTGATGGTCGATCTCATCTCCCTAAACGCCTGACATGCACCCTTTTGACACCCGCTGATGCACATAACAACGTTTCCTGCCATGCAAAATCGCCTCCCCATGCCATGAATTACTTTTCTCATAATATGTCTATGCTGTGGCCTGCCCAACACCATTGACCACGAGTGGAGTTGAAGTAGGCGTAGTAGCCTCCGGCTGATTACTCACCGAAGTTTGGACCATTTCGGGACCACCTTTGACCTCAGGCGGGGGTGGCTTCTTTGGTAGACTAGGAGGCGTTCCATACCTTGATTTCAGCGAGTCGTCCTTGGCGGTTGAGGCGCCACTGGCGGGGACTGACGGAGTATGCGTGCTGGAATTCAAGCTATGTCTCGCTTGATTCTTTGGCCTACCTTGTCGGCTGCCGGCACGACCATCTGTGCTATTAGGTATGAACGATCTAGTTTGTGGGTTGAATAATGATTTGTTCCTCTTCGGAAAACTGTGATTGCTCTGAGCTGACTGGTGCGCGTAGCCTCTCTGAAATTGCTGACTGTACTGGTCGTTCTGCATCATGCCACGCTGGTCGGATGCATTTTGTTGTGAGAAGGGAGATATAGGCCCTGTGTACGCAGAGCTCATGAAATGCTGGTTCTGGTTTGGATACCATTCTGGCAATTGACCTTGCATTGCTTGAGCATTTGGCAGCATCATGTTGGGCGACTGCGGGTATTGTGCAGATTGCGAATACATATAATATGGACTTTGCATCTGCATGTTTTGCATTGCTTGCCATTCGTTCATATTGAACTGAGGCATCATACCTTGGTTGAAGCTTTGCATGTTACCGTACTGCATGCTAGCATCAAAACCGGAGAAAGACTGAGTAGGTGTAGCAGCGTACATATTGGGATCATACGAGACTGGGGAGACTGGATAGCTGGAGGTCATAGAAGGATCGACGTATGTGTTGGCGTAGTGTCCCTGCGTGGGTGTCCAGCTTTGGACAAAGGCTGATCGAGCTTCGAAACTATCGTCCTTCGGTTGCTTGTTTCGCCGAGATTTCTTCTTTCCCTCAGAGGACGAGGACCTAGACATGCTCGCCGAGTTGTCTCCGTTCGATGTATTTTCGCTTGGCACAGCCTCCTGGAAATCAGCAAAGATCCTCTCCCTCGCCGCTTTGTATTGTGCTTCACGTTCTTCACGAGTCAACTTGGACTTGTCTCGACTTGGCGTACTTTCTGCAGGAGATGTCAAGCCGTCGTCGCTCCGACCTTCGACGCCGTTCTCTGATGTGGTTTTAGAAGGAACAGACGAGCTCGGTGCAGTGCTGTTCCCAGCCGAGAACTGACGACTGCCAAGCTGTTCTCGACGCATGATCTTCATAGCTGCTGCAGCTGGGACAGCTGTGCTGCCAGATTGCGTCGATTTTGCGAGCTGTGCCAGTGGTGTAGGTGGCAGTCTGTACCCTGATCGGAAGATCCTCACCGAGGTGTTGTCTTCGTTGACGGCGTGTGCCAGGCCATAGTAGTCCGCAAGCTTGTGGGTGAGAAGACGGGCGAAGGAGTTCTGAGGAGGCAGTTCCAATAGTTCATTGGTGGTGTTATTCAAGAACGTCAGGACTTTCTCCTCCAGCTGCAACAGAGGCAATCTCTCCTTTGCAGATGCCAGTGCATCGATAAGTTTCTCATCAGGCGGCATTGTAACGACACTGGTGGACGCGCGAGGCTCGTCAGGCGAGATCAGCGGCACCGATGGCTGCGACATATGAACATCCTGACATTCCAGAACTGGGCTGATAGGCAGATTGCCAAATCGTGGGGGATTAGCGAGCGTAGGGAAGCGTCGGCCAGGAATCGTAATAGTTGCGGGGAAGACCCTCGCAGTACGGTGTACGGGGTGGTCACTGTCGTGCTGGAAGCTGGAATTTCTACTCAGAGCAGATTGTGGATTCTCGTCGTCGGCTCGCACGCTAGCAGAATCATCTGGTCGAATACTCTCTTTGTCGTCCATAGCAAAGGTAGTGACAGATGCAAGGCTCTTCGTGTCAAAGCTCGGAGGCTTGTTCAGAGACGAGCTTGAGAGCTGAGAACGATCCTCTTCACAGGAATCAGCGCTGTCGGCGTTTGGCTCTGAGTTTGTGCTATCGTTTGGTGCGTCTTCCAGAGAAAGCTTCTGAATTGGTACGGGTATTGACTCAATAGCCGCAGCAACATTATGATCTTGGACATTCCTCATGTTATCTGTAGAATGACTGTTCACTGCGTTCGCGGCGTTGTGCTGTCCTACCAATGAGTTCGACACCCTTGGTTTAACATCATTTCGAACATTATTGATGTTGTTTTGAGTAAGGGTCGGAGCTGGCATTGCGGCTATTTTTGCGTATGAGGAGAGCTTCGTCGGCACAGAAGCAATTTGAGGGAGCGCCATATTTCTCTCAGAAACTCGTCGCTTCGTAACCGAGGCTGAGATGATTGCTTTTCAGCAAGACAATTGCCGGTAGATGAATCTGCGCAGGCGCAGCTATCCTTGCTCTCTTTTCGCGTTATCACACAACAGTGCCCTCGTTCATGTCGATACTCGAAAGACGGTTCACCTCCATTGACACTGCGCAAATATGAATGTGGTAGAAGAAGGGACGGGCCTGAATTTGTTTTGCCTAAACAGTGTCTTTACAAACGTGGATAGTGCGAGCGATGGAAGGTGAAAACAAGAGCGCAAATCGGCGTCGAGGAGATGGATTGACGTTCGTTCGTGAGGAGGTTCTTCGGCTTTCAAGTTGGCAGGCAGACGATCAGTCTGTTCGACTTTGGTACAAGTCTGTCCTCCCTTTCTTTCTCCACTTTCACTTTCGTGTCTCAATCCATCATCATCAAAATCGACCGCTCGTTCCGTGTATCGTGGCAGTAGATTGGTGTATAAGGACTGAAACAGATCCTTCACACAGCATGGGCATGCGTGGTAGAATGTGGACCTCCAATACTTTGTCGTCGTGCCCATGTTTGCCGCGGCAGCTTTGCCGGGAATGAGGCTAGCAAATGCTTGGCGCTGTGTGACGAGGCTGATACTCTCGCCTTCCGACGCCTTGAAATCACTATTGTTGCAAACAAGAGTCCAGCCTAACAGATTTCTGTATTTTCAACGCTGGGATGATACTGAGAATCAAACGAGTCGTCCCAAGTTTCCTGCTCTTTAGTTCCAGAAGCGTACGCCAGACCTGATTCTACCCTACGATGAATAAATATCGAACTACACCTGGTTTGGGACCATCCAAGGCAACCTCAAGCACTACCTGCCAGAAGTGCTTGGCTAAGGGGCACTACAGCTATGAATGCAAATCAAGTCTTCAATCACGGCCTTACGCCAGCCGTGCGTCTCGCACCCAGCAACTACGAAATCCTAAGCTACAGCCTACCCTGGCCGAGACCAAAATGAGCGAACCTACGACAGACTTAACGGACCACGTTCCTAAACCCGAGGCGCTGGTCGATGTGGATAGAAGGGAGTCACGTAGTCTCAGCCAGGAGCCATCTGCCAAGCGAAGACGGAGATCCCTTTCGGCCTCGTCAGCATCATCCGTTTCGACTATCTCTACCAATGCATCAAAACCAGATCACGATGTCGAAGCGCCGCAGCGCTCATCTTCTCCACCTGCAGACCAAGCCTCGAGAACGAGATCGGGGTCTAGGTCAAACTCAGCGCATCGCAAGCGTCGCGGACCATCGTCAAGTCGTTCTCGATCCCCACCCCGCTTTGACAGGCATCGCAGAAGGAGGTCGCGTGGTCACCAGGGTTCAAGACGCCACAGTGGAGAATCTAAAATTCCTTATGATTCTGTCAACAGAAGCCAGGGTGGTAGTAGAAGCAGATCTCCGCGGCGAAAGCCCACTTCAGGAAGCCCCGAGCGGGTTCAGCACCGGCAGGCGAGCTCAGCTCAAAGCAGGCCTTACAGGGAGAGATCGCTGAGTCCGTTCAGTAAACGACTAGCCTTGACACAAGCCATGAACGCTGGCCGCTAGTCACTCTAATGGACATCTTTCGAGAACACCATCACGCTCGATCGTGTCATTACGTGATATCGATCAAATGTCCTTCACGATCATTCCATTGCGGGCAAGGGCGATTGTCCCACGCAGTCCGCAGACAAGCACCCTTAGATACAGCGTCATCCATACACAGCATTGCACAGCATAAGGGCGGGTTTGGAGTTCTGCCATTTAGACACGTGTCCGAGCCGCGATCGAGTCATTTTCCCTTTTTGCACGATCAGAGCAACTGAAGTTAAAATCGCCAGTTTGGGGTTTCGCCAATTGGCTGGTTGGCTGTGTTCGTTTTCTGTCTCACATCAAGACACAGACGTCGAGGAGGCAACAGAACGATAGCACATTAGCAGCAATACCACGAAGGATACATACCTCACCACGGCATTTGGTTCATGTTGCCATGCTCAACAGATGCTGTCTCACCACTGCTAGGAGTAAGAAATGGCATAGTCAAGGATGTCTACGTCTTACCGAAAGACTGCAACTTTTCCTTTCTCAGATAATCTCGCCAGCGATGCATGCCCTAGAGTCTTGCGTTGCAGATCATTATCAGCAAATAAGCACCTCCTTCGCTTGAGGCAGGCCGTTCACGCTGTTGCACCTATTTGCATACGTGCCGAAGAAGTCCTCGGGTCTGCCATTATCGGCAACATGGCTGAGCGGACTGTTCGGTAACAACCTCCCGTGAGAAGGATCTTGCAGCTAGACTGTGCGCGCCGCAAAAGCGGTTTCCGGCGCCGTGCTCTGATTCCTTGCTCAAGATCTCATGTTCGAACCACACTTCCGAATGCCTACGAACTGCTAGGCACCATCGGAGGCACTACAAAGCGCGTGAGTAGTATGGACAACCCATATCGTTGCCACTGCGAACCATGACCCAAACATGCTGCAGGCTTCCGACTCTACCGTGGAGCATAGATCGATCAGGCCTATACGTTGGTACGGGCACAAACCCTCTCTCATGACGCACACCCGATTGCTATACCTCCAGTTGTGGTCGAGTGTTCGTGCCCACCGACTACTGTGCCCTCATAGAAGTATGTCTCGAGGTCTTGATGGTTCGTCTGGTGCAGTAGCTATTCCATCTGTTGTACCCGAGGCATGTCCTCGTCCAAGCTTCAAGCTCCAATACGTGTCAACGGACATGTCAGCAGCACATCATGGACCACAGCGAGAGGACGTGCGAAAGCCATCTGTAGACATAGCTACTCTGACTGCCCACCCTTTAGCATGAGCCAAGGCATGGTAAAGGGGCAGACGTGACTCGTCCCAGCTCTTCACAGTAAGATGGACACGCGCTTGAAGCAGGGTCTCGGTGTCCAGAGCAGATGCTATATCAAAGAAAGGATCTTGGTATGGTAGGCACATTCCTCCTCTTTCACCACGTGCCATAAGTCGTGGTTACAAGCATGGGGCTTGTGGCTGAGTAAGGCCGCCGCTGAGGAACGCTCCGTCTACACAAGGGCGCCCGAAACTGAAGTCCCAAAAGTCGCAGCACAAGTATCGAAAGACATCGTTACAGCGGACAGGCGCGGATGGTGGTATTGAGCACGACCGCGTGGTCAGGTCGAAAGGGCATTATTCGACTCTCGCGAAAGCTAGCAACGTCAACTTGAAGGTGTGCAGGAAATGAGCATTGGCAGGGAGTGGACGAAAGCGATGCGTCAGAAATGTGTGCGCAATAGCGAATTCAGCCATGAATTGCGATGGTGCTGCAGGTGCGACAACATGCGGCAGGTGATGGCTGACAACATGCATGCGCTGCATTGGCACTGCCTATCGAGAAGTTCTACGCCCAGAGCTACCCCGGCATAGGACGTCATGATTGACGTTCCAGGCTCTGGTGCACCACCACTTGGGGCGCGATGAGTGGCCGTACCAGCCCCTTTTGGCCGCCCTAAGAGCCCCTAAACGCTACGTAAGAGCCCGCCATAGGCTTCACCAACGCCTAGAGTGATCCAGGAACGATGTCCGCATGCAAATAGCTCGGCAGAAAACAGCGCGACGAACCCTCAATATTTGCCTAACAAGCAGCTTTGACAACGTGGCCAAAACTACCAGTTATACGATGATGACCTTTTCCCCAGACACTTGCACAAGGCAAGAGATCTGACGAAAAGACATTACATGGTGAACCCCCCAAGACACTTGCATATAGCAAGACATCCTGTGGGATCATCGAGCCGAAGCCCTCACCGCAGCCAAGATCAGGTGTATGCCTGACCCCAGCGCTCACATTCACTCAGAAGTTTCTTGCATCGCACAGCCTGTGAGCCACGAGCTCAGGACCCTGCTTCAATATCGTCCCTGATGACAAGGGCGCCTATTCTTGCATCGTGCGAACCATCAGGATATCCTGAGGAACTCACTTCAATATCGCACATCATTCGTGAATGGTGTCCAACAAGGGACACTCCCAGCTTGGGGTGTGATACCACACCTTAGCGTTGGGATGATTGTAGAATGATCTGAAGATGAGTCAGTAAGGTTTCGACGAGATGATGGGAGAGGGAGGATGGCTTACCGCTTTGCGACCAGACTACCCTGGACCGAGGCCAGCTCAACAGGGACATCGCTGTGCAATGAATGCCACACCTGCTTGAAGAGCCGCGTTACACTCAACATCTTCTTATACATTTGCTTGCACCCTATAAGAAATAAGACTGAAGAACACACGCTCAACAGGCAAATCACCCTAGTGGCTTGGGCAGATGGTACGCAGCTCCTTGCTTCACCTGAACTCAAGAACACACGCTCGAGAGACAGGCTTCAATTCTGGATGCTTGATGAAATCAGGAACGCTCCTGAAGTGTGTAACAGTTTGGTGAAGGGAAGAAAAGAAAGGAAGACAAGTGGGAGAGAAAGGGGAGCTTAAGTACGCTTGAGCGACCGTCTTGCACATGCTTTGATCACCACTGAGATCAAGCTGTTCTGCGAGCACATCTGGGATCAAGGTTCTGCGACCATCTCTGAGATCAAGCTGTTCTGTGATCTTCGCAAAAGTTAGTTCGAGGAGGCTCCGTTCAGGGTAGGCGGAGACAGTATGAAGGTTCAAAAGAAAGCAATACCGGGGAAGCACTACTCGACATGTGCACTGAATTGACGTCTACGACATCCCATATCTCAACACCCACTAAGTGGTTTTCGACCGGAGAAGTTGCAGGTGTATCTCCTCGAGCATGGCTACAGGTGCATACGAATATCGACATATCTCCTAGTGTTTGACAACATATGAGAGGAGCAAGGGCATGCGCATGTCATGGCAAGACTATTTATGAATGCCTTGCCGGCCGTTGAAGCTTAGCGTTAAGTATCACTCCACCAACATCGCATAATCCCGTCCAGATCGATCGACCCTGCAGCAAGATCTGCCCCACCGGCCTACGATATGCGCACCCGAGCACGGCTATGGTGTCCGATCTGTACCCACTTTCCTTCCTACTGGTTAAGATAGCCATACGAGCTCTCAAGTCGAACCAGTCAAGTGTCTCCTGCGCCACTCGCCTCCTCTCCCGCAGATCGTGGTACGCTACGAGATTTGAGGCTCAACCAGACACGCCGAGTTTTACCTCCGCCATCGAGTGTTCGGTGTTCCGAATGCTTTACGACCCGGCCAACGGAAGCGCTGCGCAGCCAACCTCGAACTCCACGAGACCCTCATATACACGTTTGCCGCAAATTGATATCAACAATCCAGCATAGCAGATTCGGGTCTCGTGGTGCAATTGGTAACACGTCTCCGTACAGGGCCATTTAGTCAATCTATACGCCATTTAGCATTGTCATTTATCTTCTGTACTTGAGGGGAAGATTGGCAGTTCGAGTCTGCCTGAGATCATCTTTTTCTTTTTTTGCTCAATGTCTGGCATGGTTCGGTGTCTGATGGAGCATCAAGATTGGATAATCGACGTGTTCTTGGATATTTCCTCGGGTTCGAACCAGGGGATGTCAGACTTGCGGTTGCCAGCGCACATGTCATTGATCTACTACTTGAATCTGAGCCAATACACAATCGTTTCGACACAAATCCAAACGTCACGAGGCTTGAAACTCTCATTACTAACACAGCTCGAAAGTCAGGGCAGCATTGATGCTATGCCTGAGCAAGAGGCACATCGTACTCCAAGAACGTGGAGGGCGAAGGTGGTCTCGCTCCCAAGATGATGGCTCCAAACGCGAGGCAGGAACAAGACGATAATTGGGGGTAGTCAAGGAAACCGCCAAACCACAAATGAGATGATGCTTGCACATTCACCTGGAGAGCAGGGTCTGAAAGACATGCTCATGGTCGAGCGAGCCATGCCGTATATCTACTAATGTCTGTCAATGCACAGGCCGTTGTTGCTTGTTTGGCAGCGATGAAGGCCTTCTAGACTATAGACTGACGAGGCAATCGCCAATTGGAAAGCAAGACCGCTCTTACCTTTCCTTTGTAACCACGGGGACAACTCTAGCCGTTCTAGTAGCCTTATGAATCAATGATGGCACTTTGTGTGCTTAAACGTCGCTTGCTCGAGAGTAGAGCATTGTATCGTAGCTGCTGCCTCACTTCACGATTTTATGTGTCCGATAGTGGCCTACGTGTCTTGTGCCATGATCTCTGGTCGAACCTGTTCGTTTGCTACAAGGTGTTGCTTAAGTAGATGCTGCGTCCTTACAACCCCGTCCGGACGTTCGCGTCTGCTCCTTTCAAGCTTCTATATACAACTACTTAAGCTCCTAAGAGCATAAACCAGATAAAGCATAGCTCATTATTTCTAATTTCGCTTCTTTTACCCTTTTCAGTTCGTCAATAGATAGCTTTGGCCCCCAAGCGTGGCTGTCTAGCGCCTGCAACGTACTTTTGCTTATTCTCCGACTCGTACAATCCTTGGACGAAATATGTCATCGATAGGAGCTGATAAGAAACTTCGTACCAAATCTCAAATTTATTCTGGATAGTGCCTGAGGCATGAACACGAATTTCCTGCTGCACCTTCACACGCCTGAACACTCACATATCTCGTTCGAGTCCGCAGACGCGCTGCCGCTCCCCTAGTCGGAAAATGCCATCAAAGTTCAAACCGACGCGCGAACACAAGCACAGAAAACTAGCTCGCGAGAGTCAACCCGGAGGACCCCCCACCGCACAAAGCGAAAGCGATCCAAATGCAACGGTAATAACAGCAGCACCTAAATCCGAGCGCGACGCCCGCAAGGAGGCCCTTCGCAATGAACTTCGAGCTCAGCAGCCAAAGGTCAGCGCCAAAAAGCAGAAGCGACTGGACAAGTACATCGAGAAGAAGCTCAAGAAAGATGAGGCTGCAGACTTAGTGAGGAAGTTGGAGCAGGAGAGGGAGAGGTATGATGCTAGCGCTGGCGGTCTCCGGAGTAGCAAGCACTTGAAGAGGAAGTTTGGGGATTTCGTGGACGGACAGGTTGCACGTAATGCCGGTGTGGTTGGTGAACACGGGCCGGAGCCACAGCTGAACAACAAGCAGGCGCAAAGGAGCAGGAGACATGCGCGAGATGACGGTATTGAGAGTATGGATGAGTTCGAGGAGGAGCATCAGCAGGCTTTTGACCCCGCGTCTGCCCCGGATACCGACGATGCATGGTTGAAGCAGAGAGCGCCGCCTGTGCAGGGTACTGGTCTAGCCCAGCAACTGCAGGTTGGAGCAAATGGCCTGCCGGTCATACCTATGCGAAATAGCAAGAGGCGGAAAGACGAACAGGCGGGGCCACAGAACCAAGAGGCAGTGGTCCCCGAAGCCGAAGCAGCAGCGGAAGCAGAGGTATCTTGGGAAGGCTTTACTGATACCGGCGAGCAAGACTCTGATATAGTAGACAGTCAATCTGGGTCAGACGACATGTCGTCTGACGACGAGGACGAGAGTGAGGACGAAAAGCAGGTCGATTCGCGACTCAAGGACATTGACAGCAACGTGTTGGACGCTCTACTTGCCGAGCTGGAGCGCTCTGGCGAGAGTAGCGAGGAGGACGCCGGAGAGGCAGAGGATGACGAGGATGAAAGCCAACACGATGCTGCTGAAGCTACGTCGGAGGAAGATGGAGAAGCTTCTGACGGTGTGACTGGGAGCGATTCTAGCTCAGACGATGGATCTGAGACCAGTGACTCCAGTATAGCCTCGAAGGAGGACGCCAGGATCAAACCTCGTGCATCAGCGTTCAAGTCTTGGGCTACCCAGCAGCTGAACCAGTCGATGGGACACACCCCATTCTATGAGCAATCCCAACTAACCACAAATGGAGAGATTGAACCACAGAGATACGAGAAACCCGCAGCAGGTTACCGACTAGGCGTCAAAGAGCTGGAAGGCCCGAAACCAGATCGTCGCGCATACACCGTGACTGTACAGCGGACAGAGAGCATACAGGAGACGAGGTCACAGCTCCCAATCCTGCAACACGAGCAAGAGATCATGGAGGCAATCCACAACAACCCTGTGGTCGTCATCAAAGGCGACACAGGTAGCGGCAAGACAACACAATTACCGCAATTCCTCCTCGAAGCAGGCTTTGGTGACAAGAATGGCCCACAGCCAGGTATGATTGGCATAACCCAACCACGGCGTGTGGCAGCCGTCAGCATGGCAAAGCGTGTTGGTGAAGAGCTTGGTGACCACGGAAACCAGGTAGCGCATCAAATCAGATTCGATACCAATGTCTCTACAAGAACAGCCGTCAAGTTCATGACAGATGGTATCCTCCTGCGCGAGTTGAGCCAAGACCTTTTACTCAAGAAATACTCTGCAATCGTGATTGACGAAGCTCATGAGCGAAGTGTAAACACTGATTTACTGATCGGTATGCTGAGCAAGATTGTGCCTGCGAGGATGAAGAAAACAGAGCAGAACCCCCATCCACGGCCCCTGAAGCTGATCATCATGTCCGCTACGCTCAACATCGGCGACTTCTTACACGAGAAGCTTTTCTCTAATAGCATGAGACCGCCTGTCGTTGAGGCCGAGGGCAGGCAGCACAGAGTCACCACTCACTTTGCTCTGAGGTCGAGGCCTGATTACGTCGAAGAGACAATCGAGAAGGTCAAGCGGGCGCATCGCAAATTGCCTCGCGGCGGGATCTTGGTCTTCTTGACAGGTCAAAACGAGATCAAGTACGTGCTTTCGCGTCTGCGTCAGGAGCTTGGCCGGTCAGCACAGCCAGCGGATGACCAGCCTCGCATGCACGTGTCGGCTGCTAATGTGCCGCTTGAAATGGATGACCTCGACTTTGGTGATTTCGATAGGACGAACAAGGTCGTTGATGAGGATGATGACATTGACATCCTAACCGACGAGGCTGAAGCTGATAAAGAGTTCGAGATCTCTGATGAAGAAGAGGTAACGGATACTTCGACGTCCGTCCTAAACAAGATTCCGCTCAACCGCGACCCATATGACATGGTCCACCTATTGCCACTATACTCACAACTGCCCACGAAAGAACAGCTACGCGTCTTTCAACCACCTCCGGACAGAGCGCGGATGATTGTCCTTGCCACCAATGTGGCGGAAACCTCTCTCACGATCCCCAACATTCGCTACGTTTTCGACTGCGGTCGGAGCAAAGAGCGCAGATACAACACAGAGACGAGCGTGCAGTCATTTGAGGTCGACTATATCTCAAAAGCATCAGCACAACAGCGTGCTGGACGAGCAGGTCGTACAGGACCAGGTCACTGCTGGCGGCTGTATTCGTCTGCACTGTATGAGCAATTCTTTCCAGACCATACTGGGCCAGAAATTTTACGGACGCCAGCTGAGAGTGTGGTCTTGCAGCTGAAGGGTTTCAGGTACCCTAGACCGGTCATTGAATTTCCGTTTCCGAGCCCACCGTCCTCATCGATGCTGCAGAATGCTGAGAAGCTGTTGCGGAATCTTGGTGCTATTGAAGGGCAGAATGGCATGTTGACGGAGCTAGGCAAGAAATTGAGCTTGTATCCATTATCGCCGCGACTGGGCAAGATTCTGGTTAACGCCATTGAGCAGCCGAAGATCCTGAAGGAGGTCCTGTTCCTGACAGCGGCTCTTTCTGTTGATGATGTCTTCGTAAATCAGGCTCAACTTGACAACAACGAAGACGATGACCAGGACAACCGCAAGCAGGCGTACGGTCGAGCTCACGCAGCGTTCAGCAAGCAGGACAAGTCCTCCGATGCACTCAAGACATTGACCGCAGTACAGATGTACCTCGACGCAGCTGACAAAGAGTCCTTCTGCCAGCAGTGCTTCCTCCGCCCCAAAGCAATGAGTGAGATCACTCAGCTCTTCAACCAGCTTCGGAGCATGGTGCACGCGAATCACCCAACGCTCAAGCTGCACGACAATAACAAGCTAACAACTGCCGTCATCGCCGCCATCAACAAGACAACAGCATCAGGCTACATCGACCAAGTCGCACTACGCTACGACCTCCATCCTACGCCGCCTGTCCTCCCCAAGCGACCAACAAGAACCATAGATGTACCATACCTGCCGCTGACGCCCCTGAACCTCCGGCCTTCGGCAAACACAGATATCATCGACAAAGCAGTCTTCATCCACCCCTCCTCCCTCCTCAGCCGTCTCAGCACAAAGAGTCTACCCGACTATGTCGTCTACCGCCACCTGCAAACCTCCCAGCCGTCGATGGCATCAGACGCCTCCAAGACGAAAACAAGAATGATCCCGCTGTGTCCACTTGATGCCACAGCGCTGCTAAGTCTGATCCGGGACACGGGACTGATCGAATATGGCAAGCCGGTCCCGAAGACGCGCGTCGAGGATGTGCCAAATACTCGGCCGAAGGAACGGGTATGCTGGGTTAGCACTGAGGTCAAGAGTGGTGGCAGTTCAGGTGCCATGGGCTGGCCGTTGCCGCCGACACGGGTGAGGCAAGTCATGGATCTGAAGAGTGCGAATGGGTGGCGCGTTGTCGAGGTTCTAGCGTGATCACGTTGCGGCCTGGCGTACGTCCGATAGTGAATCAATCAAGCAATATAAGAAGGCCACAGAGACCCTCGGCTCGAGTTCGATCGTGGTACCGTCCTTTCCACCGCCTTGTGTCTCCCCTTAAGGTACCGGGGTGCCCCCGACGACGGACTATTCGGCCCCTGTGGTATCCCGTCTTCGTACCGATGGACGCAGCGACATTCTTGTCGGGGCTCACTCGGGGGCCACCGGTGCACCGAAGCTCACAGTCGTCATGTCATCCTCCGCTTGCGTAAACGCGTCACTAGAAAGTGATGAGTCCGCGGCTTTGGCGTCGTGCCGAGCCCGCCACGGCTTCCACCACTGCTGAAACCCCGTCCCCGTCCATAGCAGAGTGTTGCGGTCCGTGTAGGTCAGGAGGTGACACAGTCCCATATTCTGCTTGGGCGACTACACCAGCGTTTGCGGATGCTGACACGACGACTCGGCATCCAAATAGTCCCAGCGCTTTGGTGTCGAAACTTGCACGTTCGACATAAGCAGGATGAGCGCGAATTCCTGTAGAGATGGTCCAGATTACGTTTGACAGGTTCAGTGGGCCTTGGTTTACGCGGTGACTTTGATAGGCCCTCACTCTACTGTGGCTTGGGCGGGCTGCACTGGCATTTGGTGATGATTGCGGACGCTGCTGCGAATGCTCAGAGGCTGCAGTGGGAATCGCTAAGGTAGCATTTCATGCTAGTGAGACGGGCTTCGGAGGCTGTATGCATATGATTGGGGAGGTTAATAGATGGCTTTGCGAAGCACGGAGGGGGTGTCGATAGGATACGCGATGCATAGACAGCACACGGTTATTATGGGACATTCCATTTTGCTATCGATATCTCACGAGGCAGCCTGAGCCTCCCTCCTGCCCTTGCTCGATGGATCCAGATAGGGCGCCTCTCCCAGGCTGCAGACCCGATCACCAGCACGCGGTTCTGAATAGTCGTATGACGCCGTGTGCCACGTTGCCCTGTTGTCCCAGACCGCAATGTCGTTCTTGTTCCACCGGAATCTCACTTGAGCATCGTGGTTGTGCACTACTAAATCCAACAGGTACTTCAGAAGCATGTCGGATTCGTCTCTGGTGACGCCGTTGATGCGCTTGGTGAAGCCCTTGTTGACGTAGACGGACTTCCAGCCCGTGACTGGGTTGGTGCGGATCACAGGGTGAGTAGTTGTCAGGCTGGTGCCGACATTTAACGGGTGACCCCGAGGAGTCTGGCGGAGAGGGTTGCCGAGACGGGCTGCTTCGTCGTGGAAGAAGGTTGCGTCGTGGGTTGCGGTGAGTGTTTCGAGATAGGCTGCCATAGAGGCTGAGAGGCGGTCGTAAACCTCGTAGCCTGAGGCCCATAGTGTGTCACCGCCGGTAGAAGGAAGTGTGTGGATTTTTAGCATTGCATAATCTGAGGGCACTGGCTCGAAGGTGATGTCTGAATGCCAGCCAACGCTGGCGAGCCGGGACGTATCGGATAATTGATGGGTGAGGCCACCTCCTTTCTTCTGTTTAGCACTCGAGATGACACTGATTTGGTCGCCGAGTTCAGATCCTTCCTCTGTCAGGGGATGGACATGCAATGTGCTGGAGCTTGGACATCCTGCCAGTGTGCTGAGGAGCTCAACGAATGTTTTCATCTCTGCAGGAGTAACATCTTGCTGGCGGAGAAAGACAACACCACGGCTGGAGATGGTGTATGCTATGTCCCGTATCATGTCATCTCTGTTCGGTTGTGCGAGTATGTCTCTAAGCTGGAGATTGCTGAACTGCCGTCCGATGGCGGGAGTATTGTCAAAGTGATCGTATTGATCCAGTGTGCCAGTGTAGGTCAGCGGTCCGGCACGTCTGGTCTTCGCATCAGCATGATCGCTGCTGACCTGTTGCTTTACATGGCTATTGACTCTGTTGGTCGAAGCAATGCCGTTAGAGTGACCATTAGAGGCGACCACAGAAGGCATGACTGCTTCAATGTCTGGGTGAGCTGGTTGTAGGTGAATTAGCTTTGTAAAGACTCGTCAGCAGGGCAAAACCAAAGGAGCTGCTACAATCTCTATGGAAAGCAAGTGCAACAAGTATCCCAGATCCATGCATTGTTGATATCCTTATATGCTCTTTGAACCTGCCGAGAAAGAGTCCGAGAATGACATTGACGAGACGAAAGAACGAGCGTGAGGAGAAGTTCCAATCGGCCCATGACTGACACGAATCAGCCATGTCCTTCCATGTACGGTCGAGTCGCGTGAGTAGCAGCGTTTGCACCAGGAGGATGCTAGATCAGTGATCCAGTCTATGAGGAGTCGTATCTTCGAAGCACAGATCGAAAGCAGTAAAGAAGGTCAAATGCAGCACTCGGGGGTCTGGTGGCCTGATTGTCCGACTTGACGTGTTCAAGAAAGTTTGGCGACGAATCTCCCCACAGCATTCGCCCGCACATACCTCCATTAGCACCATTGTCCCCATACTTTAGGGCTGACACCCGAACCGCAATTGCACCCTCAATCATTACTGTGTCTTACTCGAGAAACCGTGGGGACATCGCAAGTTGATGGCTGCACACTCTTTGAGAAGGCGTCATAATTGAACACGCCGAGATTGTTGGGGTTGTAGCGATCGAACACCGGGCTCAAGAATGGCAAACCAGCAGCGTCCCCTTCTGTTTCTAGATCCGTGATATGGCGGGTCGCAAACTAGCCAGAAGAGCATGTGATGGATGCAAGATCCGCAAGATCAAGTGCTCGGAAACCTCACCTTGTACTGGGTGTCAAAGTGCCGACATTGCATGCACATGGCTGAAGCAAAGTCAACCTAGGGGACCAAGGCGGCTCAGAGATGCTACATTGCAAGAGATCCGTAAAGCACAGGATATCTTACAGACGCAAACTCGGGAGGCCTCTCGAAAAGGTACCACGAGAAGTCCCAAGGTGAATGACCCAGATCCGCCTCCACAGCCGTCAAGCGAGGTCGCACAGCTGGTGCTCTATCTCTGTGTCTATCGTGTCAAACTGTATCCGATATGGCCAATCATCAAAGTGGAAAGGTTGATAGCTTCGCTGCAGAGCGAAAACCCGGATATTGAAGTCTTTGCATTGGCATATGCTCTGGCTGCGGCAACAGCAACTCGAACTCAAAGCACTGACTTAAGCATATCCAGACGAAACCATGCTCAGGTGCTGGAAGAAAGGTGCCAGGCTACCAGAGGGAAAGTGCCTCCAGGTCGTCCGCCGAACCTCACAACAGTCCGCATCGCTTTTTTCCTACACATCTACTACGAGTCATTGGAAGCTAATAGCATGAAGAGTATGCTGTATTTACGTGAGGCGGTGACCATTGCCACCATGATTGGACTTCATAAAGAATCCTACTACCTTGAGGTCCCAGATCAGGAGAGAGAGATCCGGCGGCGCGTCTTGTGGTTGTTGTTCGTCACTGAAAGGGTCATATCTGTTCTGTATGAGCAGCCAATCACATTACGCACGAAAATCGAGCTGCCTTCCACGACAGACTCCGATGAGGTTGATGTTTTAGCTGGCTTTCAACTCCTGGTCAGATTGTTCTCGAGACTAGATGGGAGTGGCTTCTTTAGTCTCTTAGACGAACTTGAATCTCAGACCACACCTACTTCAAACGAACAGGGCAGCAAGACTTCGACCACGTCAATCGACTTCGCAACCCTCATACAGGCCGATATCGCCTACAGTGGCTACATACCTCCCGTACAGAAACTCGACTTAGCTGTCAGCCGATGCTGGCTACAGATCACTAACTTCCGTATCCGGCAAGCCGCACTTGCGGAACCCACAGGCGTTGAAGATCAAGCTACTAACACGCTGCTATCTGCGCTGGAAGGCATGGTAGAGGTTGTTGAGACAAGCCCTTACGCACTGGTGGAAGCACATGGTTTTGCGCTGGTGAGTCTCATCGCGCTACTAGTAGCATGCTGCTCACATCTGACCGTGCGCACAGCAACTGAAGATCTCAATGATATCTGGGACGCTACCGGAACTGCTAGGATCAGCTGCTAGTCCGTCTACCCATCCAGATGTACATAGTAGATGTTCGACTCTATTTCAGAGACTCGGTCAAGCTTTCAACGAGAAAACCCACAAGGCGAACAATTCTTTGGCCTCTACACCGTGCGGGGCCGTACGAAGCTCTTCTCACAGTGCTACGAGCCTCCCATCCCCGAAGTACGCCTTCTCAACATACCCTATACAGAACAGCACTCCTGCATCTGTCGCGTACGAACGATACTTCGGGAACGATGGTGCCTTGCTGACCTCAAGCAGCGATAATATATCCGCGCCTCAGTATCTTTCCCAGGATTTTGCGGTGGACAACAATTACGAAGGGTTATTTGAGGCGGTAGAGCTGGCAGGTGTACGTTCGTCTGACGCGGTCAACGACTTGTTTGGTCAAGCTAGCTTGGATCACTACACCAATTTCGATGACACCTGGCCTTGCGTACAACGTTCTTGGAACAACCCAGACGTCGGTGGTCTTTGGCAAAACTTTTAGGAGCCAGCGTGCAATTTTGGATGAAGGTTATTCAGTTTGAGACAAAGCAGATCACTGAGAAGGCTCAATACCAGGGAACGCAGGGCAATGAGATTTGTAAAGCAAAATCGACAGGGTTCGATATATGCCACAGGGTAATATGTGGCGCCAATGGACATTGCGTCGCGTTTCTGATATGTGCAATGTCGTTCAGCACCGAGCAATGCCCTTCAACTTCTGCATGCCAGGTTATATGCTGCAAGATGTCGTGTGCCGTGGCAACATCCGTTCACCCCCAAGGTCATGAGCAACCACGGAGTCTTTTTCGGCCTACGCAAGAGCCACTCGGAGGCTGGTCGGGCTACGTCTGGGTGGAGTAGCGCGATCGGCACGCCGCTCACCAATCACAAGCCGCAAGCATCTTGCGCCATGCAGCCGAACGCGACTAGCTTAAGCGGGGCGGTAACTGTTAGCCATCTGGGGAAGCTTCTGGGGAAGGGTAACCATGCCCGACTTTTGCACCCAAGTCGTATAAGAGCCTGATGCTTCCTTTCAAGGGCATGCGCTTTCATCTATCACACATCTATCCTTCACCACCCTGGAAAAGACAATAAAGCACTGCGGTGCTGATCTTTAAGTCGAAGATGGCACCGAACGTTAACGAGGTGGAGAAGGGTGTTACAAAAGACTCTTCCAAGGTCAGCCTTGAGGAGACATCGAATTCAGCGTTGGAGACTCCGTTGACGTCGTCCTCGCTTGCCAAAGTTGTTCCACCACACGAATCATATGAAGGCTTTGGCCACTGGGATCCTGCCTTCACATGGACGGCAGACGAGGAAAAGAAGGTTATACGGAAGACGGATTTCTTCTTGCTCTCTGCTGTGTAAGTTGTGCGTGTGGAAATTAGAGATATGGACCCAGACTCACCCATCCAGGTGTCTGATGTTCTTCGGTCTTCAATTGGATCGAGGTAACCTGTCGAATGCCTTGACAGACAATTTCTTGAAGGACTTAAACCTCTCCACAAATGTTTGTGCATCCCCAACTAGATACCGTTATCTTTGCTGACACTGATCAGGACTACAACAACGGCACCACGATCCAGCTTGTTTGCTTCATGGCTGCTGAATTTCCTGTACAGCTTTTGACTAAGAGGTTTGGCTTTCGCCGAGTCCTTCCCATTCTGATGATGGCATGGTCCATGGTGAGCTGGAGTCAGGCCTGGATAACCAACAGGTCCGCCTTCTATGTCACAAGAGCCTTCATCGGTGCGTGTGAAGGAGGGTTCATTCCCGGCACGATCCTCTTCGCAACCTACTTCTACAAATCACGAGAACTTGGTACTCGGCTTGCGGTCTTCTGGAGCACGCTGAACATCGCTCGTATCATTTCAGCTCTCTTAGCGGCTGGTATCCTACAGATGCGCGGCGTTGGTGGCAAGCCTGGTTGGTTCTGGCTATTTTTGCTTGAAGGCCTTCTTACGCTGCTCATTGGAGTCGTGTGTTTCTTCTACCTTCCTCAATCTCCAGTCAATACGAAGTCAGTTCTCCGTCCGAAACCTTGGTTCACCGACCGCGAAGAGAAGATCATGATCAATCGACTGCTTCGAGATGACCCTGCGAAAGGCCTGACAGGTATCAAGGAGCCCGCCCGCCTCAGCGACATCTGGGCAGCTTGGACCGACAACTCGATGTGGGGTTTCTACTTCCTAGGCTTAATCTGCTATATTCCTGCAACTCCTGTTCAAGCCTACCTGTCCTACAACCTCAGAGTTGTGGGTGGCTTCACGACCTTCCAAGCGAACATGCTCACAGTCGTCAGCGCAGTGGCACAGGTTGTCACTATGCTGGCACTAGCGAAATCCTCTCAGAAGCTCAACGACAGAACATGGCACTGCTTCTTCGGCGAGTTTTGGGTTTTGCCATGTCTCATCGCCCTCCAGACGCTTTCTGATTCACAGAAATTACCTTGGGAACGCTTTACTCTTGCTACGTTGGTTTCTGGCTACCCATATTTCCACCCAATTCTGTCCGCTTGGATCTCTCAGAACAGTTTTGACGTGAAGAAGAGAGCTCTGACAGCTGCGACCTACAACGTCATTGTCCAAGTCGGCAGCCTCATTGGTTCACAGATCTATCGAGCTGACGACGCACCTTACTACCACCGTGGGAACAAGATCCTAATTTCGTTCTGTGTTGCTGCGTTGGCGGTGCTCATCGGACAAAACCAATGGCTGAAGCGGCTCAACCGGCAGAAACTGCGAGTCTGGGATATGATGTCTGAAGGTGAGAGGGCGAGATACCAAGCTGATACAAAAGCAAGAGAGCAAGAGGGTAACAAGAGACTAGACTTTAGATTTGTCTATTAGTTGCAAGCAATGATACAGATGACTTTACTGTGCTTGGAGCGCTGGCGGCCCCCGTTGTGGCCGTCCTGCATACAGCTGCCAGAACACCATAACTGCTCTCGTAGATCACAAGACCCGTGCTTCCGAGGAAAGCGCTGTGTCCGCATGCTTACGACCATGTCTTGACTTGACTTGATTCATTTACGCTAACCCCTCCCGACTTCGGACATGCAGGCTACCAAGATTGAAGTCTACCTTTCTAACCCTATTATACACTGTGCCGCTACATGTACGAATTTAAGCCTCGTTTTGGCCTGTACTCGTCTCTATCTCCGGTCCTTGTTCTAGAATCTTTCCATGTGATTCACCTAAAACTTTATAATGCTTGAGTAAAGATAATCACCGCGTTGCCACGCTCCGTTGGTTGACATTCGATTTGTCTTATCTTGAAATTGCGCTTCTTGGTCTCCTGGTGTCTGACTATTGGGCTCTAATATTCGTTGGGTGTTATTGGCGAAGTTGAGCGTGTTGTTGTGTCTCTTTTGTTCAGCACCTCGACTGGATGTGCGGTTTTCATCATCCTTATAGAGCCGCGTTATTCGGACGGGATGGGCCACCGTGGATGAGGCAAACTTGACGTCCTTGGGTTGGGCTTGAGCGTCACGGCATCGACGAGCATCTCCGCCTTGTGCCGGATCTCGACGGTCGGCTTCATCGTCCCGATGGAGATGGATCAATAGGAACTGGTGACAAGATACATACAGTAACGGTGATACCGGATGCCCGCGCCCGACTCTTAGGCAGTCACTTCCGGTCCGTGGTCGGCACTGCTGAGGGTGAATCTGAACATATCCATCTTCGGCATTCGATCAAGGGTTGTGGTGGACATCCGCATCACACCCTCTTTGATGAATGTATTGCTCGAGACATCGTATGAGCACAGCACAGACCGTACAAAGCCACGCTCGCGGCCGCAAGCGATGACAACATTCGGTGGTCTCCTCGCTTCGAACGCGATGGCTGACAAGGTGAGTGTGTCTATAAGAGTGAACTGTCGCGCACTTTCTCCGTAAATAGGCGGCGGGCCTCGAACGTCACTTGCTGGCTGTCCGGGATTGCTTGGCGACACCCATTTGATACGGTTCTTGGCTTGTCCGAAGATGTGTTTCTCGGCTTCCTCTAAGTCCGGACAGCCCTCGATGCCGAAGAACCGTGCTTGTGCCTCGTGAATCTCGCGGCTATACAGCTGCTTGAGGAGCGCCGGGACCCACAGTGCTAAACAGAATGCGAACGCAATGAAGACGGCGAATGGGGCGTAAAGCATGAGGACCACCTCGTCAGGGACTCTGGGGCTTGCGAGGGTGGACATCACACTTAGGAATATCCAGAGGAAGCAAATGCAGGATAATAAAGGGATCATCACCGCTGAACCACTTCGGACCATGAGCCAAGCTTTTGGTCTTGCTGAGATGGCATGAAAATCCACTGCGTGAAGGTTTGACCAGTTGATGACGGCTCCTCGTGCGCCACCGAGCATGATGGTGTCCTTACCAACGATTTCGGACACCTGACAGAGAGGATAGATGTCCCACAGTCGAGCCTTCCAAGTATCACGCATGTTATGCCAAGGCGCGTCTAGTGTGGAGGGCTTCAGGCAAATCAAACGTTCCAAGAGCATGTTGCTATCGTTGGCTAGAGACAGTCGAGCAAAAGCCTGAAAGTCAGAATCTTTCTTCACGACTTTAGGTCGCTGGCGTAGGAGACCCATTAGTGCATATGCTACGTCGCCATTCCTCCGCTTTTCTGTTTGACGTCGTTGCAAGCATTCTAGAGCAATCGAGATGAGCTCAAGTTGTGTCAAGGGCAAGGAGGATTCATAGTGATCGACCAATTGACGGAGCGCACCTGCGTCGTCCCAAACTCGACTGGCTAGGTTGCGTTTCGCCACATGCTCTGGGGTCGGTGAGCCAACAGCGTAGACAGCTATGCGGTGTTCGGCAGGACACAACAAAGCCTCGGGGACTGTCCAGAGACGTCTGCCCCAATCATGAAGCCAGTCCGCTTTGGTTGTCAGGGCTTCATCACCATCGTGCTCATAGTTGGGCAAAAGTGCGGGCCCCGTTACTATAGCTAAAGAATGAGCTGAACGCACGATGTCACAGATTCGGTAAACATCTTCCATCGAATCTTCTGCTCGTTCACCGCCCTCGGGTTGGACACATTCGTAGTCGATCCAGAATGCTGACACGTTTGCGGCTCGAGAAGCACGGATTGCGAAATCGACCAGAGTAGCAGTGTCTCGATCGGCCGCTTTCTGGAGAGTTACATTGCGTTCGGCCGGTAGCGATGGATCCCCTGCAATCAATGTGTAGAATTGTCGACGAGTGTAGGATACAAAAATGTAGTCAGCCGTGCCATCCGCCCCATAAGCTTTTGCCCAGTCTTTCGTGTTGAAGGTCCTGTAGCCCCGCGGCTGTGTTTCATCTAGGTAGCATAGAAAGCGCGGACCTAGGAGCCTCTCTGGCATCGCCATTTCAGGACTTAGCGTGGTACTTCTCCTAAATACTGGGGCCGGCGCATCCTCATCGATTGTATGCAGACTGAGAGCGTCGAGCGGCCGCTCCTCATCACTATCTTGCGGAGGCAAAGTCTCGTCCGGGAAATGGCCAGATCGTGGTCCATCGCTGTATAGAGACTGAGTGATAACTCGAGGTCTGATATAGTCCCAATCAGCAAGCTTGGGATCCTCTCTCATGGATTGCTGTTTTGGCTCGCTCGGGAGCCTTGGCGAGAAGGTCATGGTTGTCATCAGCACAATTAGACCCGGGACATATTTGAGTACTGGTCCAGCTGCGTTGATAGCTGATATTAGACTTGGAAAGCGACCTTATTGATCATCGAGTATGGGAGCATAGATCCATCTCACGGTGTCTGCTACATTGCTGGACTCTGATTTCAGCTTATGAGACTGGTTAATCGCCGTAGGTGTCATGAGTTGCTGAGTGCCGTGTACGATGTTATTCGTGGCGGAGGCCCCCTGGCTAAGCCGTCCGTAACGCCGCAAAATGACGCTCCCATAGATCGTACCAGCATAGAGTGTAAGGCTGCAGAGCACATCAGCACCACGATATAGAGAGCACATCGTATCCTCTTACAGCATCAAAGCAGACAGGACCACGTTGGAGTAGTGTGGTCCACCATAGTGCCTCCATCGAAAGTACGACTGTAACACAAAATAGAATACGACAGATTGTATCACAGCACGGATGCCGTGTGAGATGGTGAAGAATCGAGGCTGGAGCCGGCCGTGCCTGTACCTAACGATCTCAACCAAGCCCAGTATTAAGATGGCAGTATCTGCAATGCGGAATGCTATAGTGGTAACGAGCCTATGGTAGTGTAAGCCTCGCACGTTCACCTCTTTATTCGTTCTTTAGGCGTACGGGATGGAATGATACCCATGTTGAACTAGGATAATGATAAGATTGAGTGCGCCCTGTAAAACATGAAGTGCTATCAATGGGATTTGAATTGCCCAAAGAGCGGCGAGGAGTCCCGGAGTCCACATGATGGCTCCTGGTAGCGAGAACCCCACCGGTGTCAATCGGCTTGAGTATTAAAAATGTTTGGAAGTTTTGACTAGCAAGTCATCGCAGTCCTCAGAGTGAGCTAGGTGCTATAAACATCGTCCGACGGTATGATCTCAAGGGGACAAGGACTGCAATATCGGGATCTCTGAACGCAGGCGTGAAGAAGAGTCGAGATGTTTTCGCGCCGTTCGAAGCTGCACAGCCCCAGAAGGCTGAATCTGAAACGGTGTTTGGGGGCCTAAACACGTGCATGCTGCGCCTCTAGTGCCCTCGGGCAGAGCATCGAGTCTTGCGGTGACCAAAAGCTCATTACGAACAGTTATCGATACAGTGAAGTACAGACCATCGTCGCTCTTTTCTCGTCGTGATTATTGACTTCCCGTTGAACGGTGGGTGGCGCAGAATCAAAGGGAGTGAAATGGAAGGAAGCTTCAAACAATACTTCAGCATTTTCGTACGATACCGCTGGGGATTGCATGCTTAATTCCGTTCGACAGATTGCCAAGCTCTGGAACAGGGCCCAATCGTCGGAGTTTGGCGGAGTTGGTGTCTTGCTCCTGGGCGGAGTGATTCATTCTGTACAGCAAACTCTAGGTACCGCACTCGACCTCAACATGGCTGTCAGGCTTTGAAAACCATAGTTACCGTCTATCTGTCGCAGACAAAAGGTTGGATCAGCTGTATCTACACCCGGAAGGTGCAACTGCCTCACCAGTCGTTATCCTTGGTAGGAGCCTTGGACGAGGGCGAGAAGTAGGAGCCATCGGGCGGCGGTAAGGGGGTTCTCGGGGTGATCTTGTTGTCTGTGGTCGACATATGAGCGCGTACTTCTCTGCTTTTCCCCTACTATGTCCAGTCTTACAGACAACCATCTTCAATACTACTAATAGAAACCAGGACGCTGACATGTAATAGTTTCGGAGGCATGTCTAGCTCATCCCCAGCTCAGACCTGGCTCATCACAGGCAGTTCTTCCGGGATTGGACTGTCACTCGCGCGCATCCTCCTCGCCCGAGGCCACAATGTCATTGCTACCTCTCGAAACCCTTCCCAAACCCCCGAATATGTTAAGGAGATAGAATCGACCGGAAGAGGGAAGTGGTTGGCGTTAGACGTCACGGCAGACACTGCTACGATAATCACTACCATCGACAGGGCTCACGAGCTGTTTGGCAAGATTGACGTGTTGGTTAACAACGCCGGATACTCAGTAGTGGGTGCTGCAGAACAGATTCCGGAGGACAAAGCAAAAGCTCAGTTTGAGGTCAATTTCTGGGGTGCGATTCGGGTAACACAGGCTACATTGCCTATCATGCGCGCTCAACGGTCTGGTACCATCGTTATGATCAGCTCCATTGCCGGCATTCAAGCTATGCCGTCCTGTGCCATTTACGCCTCCAGCAAGTATGCGCTTGAAGGCTGGTCCGAGTCTCTGGCACAGGAGATTGCGCCACTCGGCATTCGTGTTCTGGTCGTCGAGCCAGGTATGTTCAGGACGAATTTCTTGGGGAGTAATGCTATGCAAGTGGAGCCAGCTTCTGGTGATTACAAGGGCGGCCCTGCAGATACTTTTCTACAGAGGTTCGGAAGTACGCATGGGAAGCAAGCTGGTGATGCTGCAAAGGCATGTGAAAGGATTATCAACAACATTGAAAGAGGATTGAGTAAGCATGACCTAGGCAAGATCGAGACGCTCAGACTGCCACTTGGTCAGGATTGCTATGATCGAATCGTGTCGAAAATGGGGCGGCTGAACAAGAACTGGTCCAACACGAGGGAAGAAGCATTAGGCCTTCAAATAGATGAGTGAACTGGCGGACCCCTGCATCCGCTGCCGGGGAGTTTAGCTTCCGGCTCCTCGAGAGTGGCATGTATTCTCGGAGCTTAGTGCGGTGGGCTTGAGCAACCCAAATGACCCCAATGTAGGATCTCCATTTCTAGTACTGGCAAATAGCACAATGCCTCACGTTGAGGGTCGGAGAAAGAGCGCGGCGACGAGGAACACATCGAATGGTGAAGACTTCCGCAGGTGCCTGATGTCCCTCGAGCTTTACGGCATGTCCTTCAAGCTCCACTCGAAAGAGTCGCAAGGCAAGCTTTCGCAAGAAGGCGGAAAGTGAACACATGTTCTTGCTCCGACATCGAAGTTCAAACTGACTTTGTGCATGTGCACATCATCTCGAGCCCCACAAAATTTTCGATGGCGGGATCAAGACGCTTGCACGCATTCAACTAATACTCAATGGCTTCTTCTCAAAGTGATTGTTGTGAGGTAGTATTGCTTTTCCTCAGTCACTAGATACCAGACACGAACCAATTAAACCTTTCCGAGCTCACCACACGAGACACCAGACTTCAGGAGTGGCATCGAGTACTTCCCTTATTAAGCTTCGGTGGTTGCGCCTACTCTACTACCCGGAATAAACTCTATCCTACGAAGCCGGCTTCGAATTCACGAGGGCAAATCTGGCGAATAACAATTCCTAACAAGTCACATCTGAGACATAAACAATGCCTTCCAGAGAAGAAATCTCGTACTTCGGTGCTGGACCAGCACCATTGCCAACACCGGTCATAGAGGAATCAGCCAAAGCTCTGGTCAATTTCGAGAACACCGGTCTTGGCCTTTCTGAAATCTCGCATCGCTCGCCAACAGCCAACAAAGTCCTTGCCGATGCCAAAACTGCTCTTTCTACACTCTATGACATTCCGCTGGAGGGTGGCGATGCCTATGAGATCCTGTTCATGCAAGGTGGTGGCACAGGCGAGTTCAGTGCTTCCGTCCAATCGTGCGTTGGATGGTGGGTCGAGCGAAGAAGACGAAAGGCTGTTGCAGAGCTTGGCGACGGTAAGGAAGCCGAGGTACTTGAACGTGTCAGGAAGGAGATCAAGGAACAGCTGAAAGTCGATTACCTTGTCACTGGCAGCTGGAGTTTGAAGGCTAGTCAGGAGGCTGCGAGATTGATTGGCTCAAAATATGTCAATGTCGCGGTTGATGCTAGGAAGAGCAACAATGGGAAGTTTGGAATCATTCCTGCGGAGAGTGAATGGAAGCTGAGCGACAGCAAGAATAGTGCCATGGCGTACTGGTGTGACAACGAGACCGTGGATGGTGTTGAATTTCCCAAGTTTCCCGAGAGCTTGAAGGGCAGGGATGAAGATGATGGTGTGGTCGTTGCCGACATGAGCTCAAACTTCGTCAGCCGAAAGATCAATGTGCGAGATTATGGTATCATATTTGGTGGAGCGCAGAAGAACTTGGGAATTGCTGGCATCACTGTCATCATTGTCAAGAAGTCTTTGCTAGCACTGACACCAGCTCCAGCCTTTTTACAGCAGCTCTCAGATGTCCTACCATCAGCGATTCCCCCTGTTGTGTTCGATTTTGCCACGATCGCCAAGAACAACTCGCTGTACAACACTTTACCAATCTTCAACCTCTATGTCGCAACACTTGTGCTTCAATCACTCGTCAGCACGTTCGGGGAGAAGAAGGTTGGTGGTCAGGAAGAGCTGGCGAACCGAAAGGCACAGTCCATCTACGACGCACTCGATAAGTACTCCGACATCTACCACGTCGTGCCAGACAAGAGCATCAGATCGAGGATGAATATCTGCTTCAGGATCAAGCCAAAGGCAGGAAGTGAAGTTGAGCCAGGGAAATGGGACGAGGCAAGAGAGAAGGAGTTCCTAGCGAGCGCCGAGAAGAAGAATCTGATGGGCTTGAAAGGACACAGAAGTGTTGGAGGGGTGAGAGCGAGCAACTACAATGCAGTAAGCCTGAAGAGCGCGGAAAAGCTGGTGGAACATCTGGTAGAATTCGCATCTACCTCGTGATACGGCGGTATGGAAGGCTCACATTCAGCGGCAGCTCGATGCTGTCCAAAATTGGGAAAGATTGATAGATGGGTAGCAAAATCGCTCTAACCAAAGTGAAGTTATTAGATGGTTCGATACTCGTTCCAAGCCATCCTAAGCTAATTTAGCATCATTTAGGGGCACGCTTGGCCTATTGTACTCCCGTAAGTCTTAATCTTCGGTAAGCTTGAAAGTGGTTTTCGGGTGCAACTGAGCCCATGGCGGATCCTGCGTCATGGCGGAATCATGTCCCGCTTGGCGCATGAGTTGGCTTTGGTGCGACGTGCAAGGCTGCAGATGGCTCTTCGACACCGCGCATCCTGGTTTGACCGCGTTTGTAATGGGGCCTCTGTTCTGTTCGATTTACTCTATCGTCACTCCGCCGCCTTCATCGTCGTTCAATCTCTATCAAATACTTTATACGACACCTTCCTCCCTGTAATCCCCTTCTGCGAGCAATGCGACAATGATAATGACACCCTTGGCCTCATGTCCTCAGCAGAGACAAGGAGCAATTGGCCTCTCTTAATCTACCTCGATCGGCTGACTGTGGTCATTCAGTAGCCATCTGCACCAGCGCGTTTGGTCCAGCCCAATGGCTACCAAGCCTGCTGGACGATATCCTCTAGAAAGCGACCCTGAAGGAAAACCGCGCTTTCGAGGATGTTCAAAGGTCCAGGAGTACGAATGGATGTGCAAGTTGGGAGAGGGTACATTCGGCGAAGTCTCGAAAGCGCGGTCGAAGAAGACTGGGCAAGTGGTTGCGTTGAAAAAGATATTGGTTCACAACGAGAAGGATGGCTTCCCCATCACTGCGCTGCGAGAGATCAAACTTCTCAAGGCTCTCAATCATCCAAACATTCTCAGACTGGTCGAAATGGCTGTAGAGCGACCGAAAGATGTCACCAAGAAGTCGAACATGTTCATGGTCACACCGTACATGGACCACGATCTGTCAGGCATGCTGAAGAACCCCAATATACACCTAACGGAGCCTCAGATCAAGTGCTATATGAAGCAGCTGTTGGAGGGTTGCCGATATCTACACGAGAGCCGCATATTACACAGGGACATGAAGGCTGCGAATTTGCTGATCAGTAACAAGGGCATCCTACAGATCGCCGACTTTGGTCTAGCCCGGCCATACGAGGACGCGCCGCCTCAGCCTGGCAAAGGTGGCGGAGAGGCAACGAGAGGGTACACAACACTTGTGGTCACGAGATGGTACAGACCTCCAGAGCTTCTACTGCAGCTCCGGAATTATACAACTGCCGTAGACATGTGGGGTGTTGGATGTGTTTTTGGCGAAATGTACAAGCGCAGGCCGATACTACAAGGAGATTCCGATATCGCTCAAGCAGATCTCATCTTCAGTCTGGTGGGATCTCCAAACGCCGAAACGATGCCAGGTTGGGAAGACCTACCGGGTGCCAAAGACGCGAACTGGGGGAACCGTAAGAGCACACTCAGACAAACTTTTGCCAAGGACCTCAGCCAGACGGGTCTTAGCCTTCTCGAGGAGCTACTTAGACTGGACTGGCGTACGCGGATCAACGCAATTGATGCTTTGGAACATCCTTTTTTCAGGACAGACCCCTTGCCAGCACGACCGGAGGATCTGCCCAGGATGGAAGATTCGCACGAGTTCGATAAGCAGAGAATTCGAGAAGACCAGCGCAAGGCACCACCAGCGCCTGCAGGAGGCCAGGTCGGTGTAGCTCCACAGAACGAGTACGGCTTCGTGGATAATTCGAGGCCTGTAAACAGATATGGTGGACGTGGGGGACGACCGACACATGCTAATGGTCCAGGTCGAAGACCACCACCTCGTGGACAGAATGGTGACTATGACAACCGAGGACCTAGACCTCCCCGTAATGACGACAATTATGACCACGGATACCGGCAGCCACGGCACTACGACGATGATCCATATAGAGAGAGAAGGCCACCGCCGCCTCAACATTACGACGATCCTTACTCAAGACGTCCGCCTCCACCAGATACGAGCTTACCTCCACGTCCACCAATTCCAGACATGGACCCTTATCACAGTGGCGGGCCCCCCCCCCCCCACATCGGGAACGTGACGACAGACCTCTTCCAAGGAGGATACCCCCTGCCTTGGAAGTAGGCCCACGGGCTCCACCACAACGCGGCGCACCAGAGGTCGACACGTACATACCATCATACTCGAGCGCTGACCCTCACGCCCGGCCACCTCGAACCGTTTTGCGCGATCCAACTGGCGGACCTGCCCATAACAGAAGACCCCCAATACCCTCTCGAGAAGGCTCAGATCGGCCAATATCAAGAGATGACAGAGGTCTCTCAGCAGAGTATGATGACCGCTTGCCCTACGACGACCACGCGAATGGTGATCCATATGTGAATCGACGTGGTCCATCATCGGTTGGCAGTTACGAACGAAGAAGATCTCGAAGCCCGATCAGGGATAGGATACCTGATCGAGAGAGAGAAAGGCAATACTACAACCACGATAGAGACGGTCGAAACGGAGGTGGACACTCGCAAGAATATTACGGCAGACGGTAAAACAGAGCCCAAGATCGTCCTGGCGAGCTTAAGGCAAACGGTGACGAAGAGGGCGAGAGTCATATTGCGACACGGCTGCGGAACGGGCTTGTCCAGATGAACAGGGAGGAGTTACGAGTGGAGGAAGAGCCACTGTACTGCTTCATACCGTCCTACCGGCGACAATGGCGGTGCCAATGCACAACCCTTGACGCATAAAGACGAATACTATGGAGTCTGCCCACGAAGCGGAGAACAGGAAAGGCGAAGCATGACAGCGATACGTCACATGTCAAGTTGCTAAAATGGCTGTGAAGCAACGCACTTGCTCATTATAATGGGTGGTGCGAGATACGTTTGAGGAGCAGACCCATGCTTTGACGATAAATTGGAGCATAATTAGACCGGGTGTCTACTCATTTCAGGGGTGCTTGGGATGTGTACATGTTAGCATATTTTTATTGAACGCCTTCTATTCGCAAGGGTGCTGGGAAGCTGCTCGTGTTAGACCGGGAATTGGTGACCTTAGGTGATACAATGCGAAGTCCATAGTCCTTACGGTGCTTGAGCTCAAACATTCTTGCATACTAGCTAGCGACTCTATGTTTCGCTTCAGTGTCTGAAGGCCGCAGAGATATGTGACAGACGAGGCTGCCAGGCACGAACTGCAGTAGAGCAGGTCGGCCGACCAACCCAAGGCCATCGTCATCGGCATCGTTGTTGTCGTCGGTTGGACCATGTCACATATGTTTTTCGTCGTTAGTACTACACCTTCCATCAATGTTAAATATGCTGCTGCCGCACCGGCTTCTCTATGAGGACTGTTTGAGCTCGACCGCTAGCTGCTGCGAGCTTTGCGATTCCAGCATATTTCTCCTATTTCACCCATGGCACTCTATTCTACGTGTGGTATGCCATCACTGTCACTTCTGACAGCCTTTTATACTACGGTACGACAACAAGGTAAGTTGTAAGATGCACGTGCTTGAGGTATGCTACCTTTCAATGGTATTCTGGAGTCTTAAGAGCACGATGAACCCCTCTTGCCGAAGTTAGCACGGAGTGCGTTATTGATCTTGAACTTTGCTAACACCGAATTTCCCGTTCTCACGTCTCAGCGGATAAGCAACATGAAATTTGAGTGTCGGCGGTCCATTATGCTCGCAGCTTTGTACACGGTAAGGTCATGATCAAACCAAGAGCGCAGGTCGGTATTCGCAAATAGGCTGTGGTCCCGCTACTACAACCGTGATGGGCAATTCATCCAGCGCTTAACTTATCTGGGGCTGCAACAACACTGGTACTGTTGCTGATTTGCCATACACTCTCTCATCAGACAAATCGCAGGCAAAGGTCGGCTCAAGATGTGCGCAGCCCTGTGGAGCCCTCTTCCAATATTTGCTCGATACTTGCTCAGAACCTGACCGGCCAATACACCTATATCTTCGCATCACCCCAGCACTCGCAGGCCAGTCCTTCTACGTCCTGAGACACTACGCGTCTACTACATTCTAGCCTTCACTCTCTTGCAACCAGCCACATCTCAGAACCTCTACACGATCTCACGGTCTCGAAACGTCGTTCGAAGTCCACCATCTCTCCAAACATGGCAGCAATTAACGCGCAGTTCCGAACCGTAGAGTCCACGCAGTACCAATTCCACTACGACCATGTTGGACCACACATCCTGAAGGTCATACACCAATTGCAGAAGATGCTCAAACTGACCTCCGTCGAGGGCATCTGCGCCCTTCTGGATCCTCTCGCTGTGACAGCGGAGCTCCTCATACATGGCAATTTGACACCTTATGAGAGATGGATCTGTCTCATTGTGCGACAGGACCTTCTCGAGATGAGAGACCAGCATGGCAATGACCCTAAATTGCGAAGCAGAGTCGAAAAAATCGAGAAAAGGCTGCACGACCTCTTCTACAGCATAAAAGCAAGGGAAGAGCAAAGTGGAAATCGCAAGGCGCAGAGCCCACCTGCACAACAAAAGGAGGCCGACAATAGACCTAATAGTCCGCCATCGAGTCCGCCCCCGCACATAGCTGAGCCAGCAACGCATGAGTTAGTCATCAGAGAGCGCCCCGTAAAGCAGGCAAACGACGCTAATACATCAACTAGCGTGGACGATGACAGCGAGGAAGACTTCGTCATGGTCGACGATCCAAGAACACTCGTCGTTGAAATATGATGTCGTTGCAGAGCTCAGTGAGATTCACAAGCCGACGAAGGTATTGTTGAGGCAGCAGTTCCGACTCAACCTTAGCCACAATCACCGGCCTCAGGACGATTAGCTTGTGTATCCGAACCTGCTGGATGAGATCACGGGGTTGACTGGATGCAGGTTGGACGGCGAAGATTGTGGAGCCTTTCCGGCGAAGGCTATTATCGAGGCGGCTCAATTGGAAGGCCAATTTACAAGGGTTGTGGCGTTCAGAAGCAGAAGACAAGGCTGCTTGGATTGGGGTGACATGAGGAAAGCTAGATGCTTACTGGTGCTCCGCCAGGTGGACACCAGCCAATCCTCAAGCTCATCGCACGCCGACCAAGCAATATACGCATTTCGAAGCTCAAGGACGGTAGATCAAGAAAGACTGTTATCAATGCGACGGACTGATTGGGGTGAAAGCCAAGAGCTGTACACGTAAGTGAATGACAACAGCAGAAGCGTATAATCAAAGATCTTCGCCATGTAACCGAGCACTATCAGCCAAGTTGCACGTTCGACGACTACACTTTCCCGTTCCGACCAAGTATAAGGGCATTCTTGGTATAAAATCCTCGGATGCCCCCGCCGCTCCTCGCAATTTGGAAAGGAATCATTTCGACTAAATCATATTTAGCAGATCAAGGCATCGATAACAAAAGACATGTCGCAACACGCATCACGTACAGCGGCCGCCCAGCTAAAAGAATGTTCAAGGCCACCTCTGATGGCAGAGTTGCTATGCATGCGGGAGCCCGAGTTGTTCGAGACCCTGTCTTTGTGGCTCGGATCCGCCATGTCGACAAATTCACGGTCAAGCCTGATCGTCTCGTCTTATCACTGCTAGCCTCTTTTAGCATCATGGCCGACGACAAGTAGGTGTATGAGCGCCCGTTAAGAGTGCTAGATCACGCTAAAGACTGGCGGTGCTTTGACAATAATACTGCTTAAGATGTTCTCGCTCTTTGGTAAAGTTCGGTTGTTAGTCTGCTCTACCACTACTACCGTAACGGTAGGCGTGGTAGAACACGTAATGTCCCGAAGCTCAAACATATTTCTAGAGAAAGACTGTGGCCCCAGCACGAGAGCCCAAGGTCCAGATACCTCGAACCTCATGTCAGGGGTAGAGGGCGATAGGTGTGACACACTCACCAACATTAGAAAGAGTGATGCCTTCCGTTAAGCTGAACAGGTCAAGGCTAATCGAGAGGGTCGAGCGGGAAAATTGCAAACGAACATGTCAATGAAGGAGATTGGACGATCCTTGACGGGCCTAAGGCTGATGACGAGGGCTGGAACGTGATTTAGCCAAGCTAAGCGGCAGGAGCGGTGACGCACGGTTATGAGCTACGAAGTGGACTTGCGGTGCCGAATCTAATAGTTCGGACCAAGGCGTAGTTCTCAGCGAGAACAGGCTGAGGCCTGAGGATTCTGCGTCGGGTACCATAGCCACTGTGTATAAGGACTAGCCCATTGATAAGTCTATAGAGTACAAGGAGTCCCACTGCCAAACAACACATGCATGACCCGAGACTCCCACCCCGTTACTACTACCACCCAATGTCGACGCCAAACCGATCCATGTACCGCCCACTATCCTCCCTCCTCAACCGCCCAATCACACCCAGCATATCCCCCACGCTCTCCTCAACCTCAATCGCGCCCTCCTCTCTACACCGCGTCAACCCGGTCTCCACACGCCCAGGATGCACAAGCGCGAACACCACATGCGGCAAATCGATACTCATACTTCGCACGATCGCATTCAGCGCCGCTTTTGAAGCTCGATAGGCGTAGCCGCCGCCTACTGTGTTGGAGGATATACTGCCCATTCGACTCGACATCATGATTACCTTCGTTGGGGTGGCCGCGTCTGAGTCCGCGGCATGGAAGAGGCTGTGGTTGGTTAGGGATTGCAGGAGCGTGAAGGTGCCGAGGGTGTTGATCTGGTAGGTCCGTAGCATGGTCGCGGCGTCCATGGCGTGGAGGGTCTCGGCGGCGGCCACGTCGTTTACGTTGTCTGCTTCGATGCGCGGGACTAGGCCGCGGATGCCGGCGCTGTGGATTATTAGGTCGATGTGGTGGATGCCGTGTGTTGCTTTTAGGGAGTCCACGGCCGAAGTGATGGAGGTGGGTGAGGACATGTCGGTGTGGACTTTGACCAGTGCACCCGGACGTTCGTCATGGCGTCTTTCGTGGGGATCTGAATCTAAATCTGCTGATGCTGGTATTTCGATCTCGTTGATGTCCAATGCGATGACTAGGGTATTTGGTTGGCGCAGGTAGTGCTGTGCGAAGCACCGGCCGATGCCGGATGCCGCGCCAGTAATGAGGAGGGTATAAGGCCTGGGACTGTTCATGGTCATTCTGAGATGCACGGCTGTAGTCAAACTCCGTTAGGCCATGACGGTGCTAACAATGGCATAGAAAAAAGTTTCGCGCACGGTGGATGTGCGGCATTACAACCTGATTGGGAAGCCCTGCGAACCTGTTTAGGTAACATATCCGTCACTGTCTGATGCTAGCTGTGGGTTCCCCTGATGCTGCAGGGCTGTTGCAGACAAATGATGCTAGCTCCTTCCATTGCAACCACTTCAACAGGTATTTCGAACTTGGGTTCACTGTCCAAACCACTCTCGGTCACTGCACGCCATGAGGTACGCAGTCTTTATTAGATGACTGTATTAGCACGGAGTGCCTCGATCACACCCTCAAGCTCCAATGATGCTGGTATCTGAACGAGTTCTGCTGGCCATCGGCAGAATCAGACGTGACCTGCTGCTGCTCACCGCTCTTAAAAATGGTCGGTCTCCACGCTCCTCCACCAAACGTATTCACTTGCTGAGGACCCTCGCTTCCTCGATATTCCAAGATTCACAAACGTCGAACGCGCCTCAGGCAGCTCGTGGTAGAATTCATCAGAGTCAATTTGCAGTGCATGGCTCGGACTTTTCACGTCATCTTTCGGATGCAGCACGTTCTATGGGCTGATGCACTCCGTGGCCTTGCAAGACTTTAGGGCCATCATCAGAGCATCGTGATGAAAGACTAAGTTATTGAGGCTGCGGCCTACGATTTCAACTTGAAGGAGAGAGGCATCTGCGAGGAGATTGTGCATCTGACCTGGGTCTTCCTTGACATTGTGGGCTTCACGTGCGTTCGAGCACCATATGGCGTACGAAAGGCTGTACTTCTTACCAATCAGTCGAAGAGGCGTGTATGTTTTGTTTGCCGGGATTGCTGGACTTTCTGGCCGGTACCACCAAGAAGACGGCTATTGAGGGGTGTACTCCGAGCATACTTGCAGCGGCGGTACATGCGAATAGGACAGTTGCTTCGCATGCGATAGGCAAGGTCATGCTGACAGGCCTCACACTTGGCGGCATCTCCATATCCTGAGTTTTCTCCATCCGGTATATACAGAAATGACGCAGAGGCCAAGATCATACCGAGACAATTGGTATCAATCCCACCAAGGGTTGTCTAGAAGTTGATTCGTAGTTGCCCGGCTGTTTGGATTGAGATCAGTCATTCTCGAGATCATTCTCTTTGTCTTATGATCGATTCGGAAAGGTGCTTTGTTCCCACTGTTGGAAGTGTACACTCGGATCTTCTTCCGCTAATACCTTTGATAAGGCTCTCAACTATTCGTCCCAATATTAGTCATTGATATGCGTGATGAACTCGAGGGAACTGGCCCGAACATTGAGAGTAGTTTTCACAGGAATCGCATGCTGAGGCTCAGTCCTAGTCCGACTTGTCCGAGATTGGACTTTTTTGCTGCGACTGGAAGGTCTGGTTTGTTTGCATAAGTCTGAAGTACGCTATGCAGCACATACAAGCGGCTAGAAAGACCTACTAAAATGGAGGGCATTCTCACCAATCCTGGTCTCCAAGCACGCACTGGAGCATAGCGATACGGCGAACTGTCGCGCTGAACGGGGGCCACGTCACTGTGAAGCGACAGATATATTTGTTCTCAGATCATCGTGTCGACCACGAACCGGGGTCCTGGGCATGTAGCACGTGATGCTTAAGCCGAGATGCAACATTACGGGATTACTCTGACATAATTTCTGATATGTCTCTATACAAACTAAACGTGCGCAAAGGCGAATGGTCAAAATTCTAGTCCTGTCGAAAGCATGAATGTTCGTCACCAGAACGCCGTACGCTATGCCGGAAAACACTCGCCCCCTCAATGCCGCCACCAACCACTTGTGCTACGATTGATAGCTGTCATGCCTTGAACACCTCCATTGAGAATCCCTGTCGGGCGTTTGACATATCGCTAGCAGTGCAAGTCTCTTGCATCTGGTAGTCTTCCGTGGCCCTCATGCATCTTCGCAGTCTCCCAAGTCGAATGCTCGAACCGGACATGGACTAGCTCAGGCTATTCATCTAGGTCCTGCGTCGGAGATACTCAAGACCAAGGCCGAAGACGGTTGCTCTCGTTCTTGACTGTGTGCACTTCCCTCTGACCTTGAACCATACCATCACCATTTTCCAGGTTATGTGCTTCATAGCTTCTGGCGGTAGCAGCAGACTTCTTGTTCCCCTTCGAGATCTCTGGATCGTACCACATGATGCAGATGGTCAAGACGAGCACCATCAACAGAGCATCGAAAACGTACAATGGCCACTCAGTGGCGAGCAGATAGCTATTCCAACCCATGCCATACTCTATCGTTCGGTACAAGTTTCGGACCAAGATCAGCATGCTAGAGGCGTACAATCCAAGCATGATCTTCTTCCAGGTCAATTTGCCCAGTCTCCCACCCGTAAGACCATTGTGTTCTCCTAGCGGCCCGTCAAGTGAAGCAGCAGTCGGTTGTCGGTGCAATCGGCTCTGGAAGATAAGTGCGGTAGTGAGGAACAGCACAAAGACCAAGATTTGCAGTATCACACCGCCCAGGATAATGTTGTTGTAAGTATCGATTTGGCTCGACGTAGTGGCTTTGGAAAGCAAACCACCACCAGCGCCTTGAATCATGAAGCAGAAGATATCGCCACCAACGAAAATCTTGGTCAGCCAGTTGACGCGGATGATTGAGTGCTCCTCGGCTTGGAGGACCCGAATAATTCGACCGAGAATCATATAGATCGATGCGGCGAAGAGAATAGGTGCAAGAAGGAGGCCGAGAGATTGGATGATGTAATATTGTGTGTTCTCTGTGTCACTGTGTGACAGTGCGCGACCGATATAGCCAACAATTTCGAACAGTCCACCAACGACAAAGGGTATGCAGAACCACGTTCTTCGTCTCACGATCAGGAAGGTATGGTAGCCAGTCAAGCCCATGAATAGAATGATGAAGATGACTGCGGCGGCAATTGAAGGTGTATAGTGCCATAGCTCGAAGCCTGCCCAAGCATCGTCACCGGAGGAGGTAGTGTTGTCCTGCCTTGGGGAAAGAGCTGGTATGGCTGCCATGGCTGGAGGAGAAATCTGAGAGTTTTTCAAAGATGTTGTCGTTCGAGACTTTGGTACGGTAAAGTCGGAGCAGGCGCCTTAGGCGGATAGGTGCTTGAATACCGCGTAAAGAGATATGGTTTAGGAAGGTGAGATGCAGAGAGTCTTGTTCAAAATCATGGATTTGTGATCAAACAACAGGAAAGGGCGTAGGAATATGCAGTGATGGTCATGAACAGCGATAAAAGTAAAGACACCAGAATCGTGTCGTCCGCTGATATACATACAGATTCTCAAGACGTGCCATTGGGATATACCAAAGATCTTGCCCTCATGCGAATTCGAGAAGGAATACTCGTATCGCACGTTGACATTGTCAAGGCGCAGTGCTTAGCCACGTTGTTGGATACAAGGTTAACAAGCGAGATCAGACAAGGAAAAGCTTGCATTCTCGATTTAACACGTTGAGTGGGGTACGATTTGCAGTTGTCTGAAAAACCAAGAGCACGCCGGACTCGTCTCATCTCTGTTGATGAGGGCCAAAGCAACGATATAAAATGATCCTGGGCTGCCTGGATACGCGGTTAGGAAGAAAGACGGCAAGTCGTGGTGGAGGGAAACGGAAAGGAGATTGAAGAGCCAGTCGGGTATCGGTGATTGGACATTGAATACGCGTATCTGGCGCGGATACGAGTATGGAGCCCGTATCGAAGGACTGCACAAGTTTAGCCCGGATCAAGCTAGTCCCTTTAGCCACACGCAATCTTGCATATCCACATCGCTCCTGCCGCTCCGAATCCCACTCTTTCATCACTCTCGACTATATATCGAATTCTACATGCACGATGAGAAGCCTTGATATCGCTCCGACCGCGACGCAGCATCCGACGTAGACCGTGGTGCGTACGAATTCGTATCCGTGGCTGTACGTCTCGCGAGAATTTCCCTGCCGTGGACCCGAAGCAAACGGGAATAGCGAAGACGGATGACATGCTCAAAGCCACGTTCTTGTTACCACCATCGACACTTCCTGGACCTCGAGTATCAATGTCTTACGGAGCAACGATGCAATATTGTGTTGCGTCTGGCCTGCTCCACTCAATATGAGATTGACAGGTTTGAACTTGCGAACCCCATTGCACATCTTATTTCAGCTCGAGCATCCATCTCTCGTTGCTCTTGCAAGTTGTGGCTGAGGCCGCATGTAACTCAGTACCAAGCTTCAAACAAGACACCGTACCCTGTCTTCAAGTCCTAACATTTTTGGGTTGGTGCAACTCGAGGAGGTACCCGTCCACCCTTCTAACAACCAGCACCTCCTCAGCAAAACAATTTTCACTCCCATTCCCGTTCCGGTTCATCCGCTCCGTAACACTTTACGCAGTCCCATTCCTCAACGCAGCCAAATCATACCCCTCAAACACGTTCGTAACCTTCTGTCCATCATAAAACCCGATAACCTCAACGACCTTCAACTCACCATCCTCCCCCTCGGGCTGGATCCTCATCAGCCAATTGTACTTCATATCGTAGTCGGCCCCATTCTTCCCCTTGACACCCTCGCTATGCCAGACGACAGTTGCCCAGTACCCATCCACGACAATGTGCTCGACAATCGGGACAGGAAGCGACTCGAGAACCGCCCGAAGTGGGGTCAGGACCTAAAGTGCTCGTCAGTCAGAATCAACTCGGACAGCGTCTAAAAGCAGCGGTATGGCCCGCCAGCCCGGCCGCCTCAAGGCCACAAAGAAAGGGCACCAGCAGTCGTCGCAAGCCAGTGGCACTGGCAGGACTAAGGTCCCAATCAACGACTTTCATACAACCTCCGCCCCCAGCGCCAGTAAGGAAGGCACTTGGACACCACACCGCACCGCACCGCACCACACCACACCACACCACACAGCAAGCCGCAGCCGAACCCCCAACGTACGCACTCGCGCATCTAACCCCCTCCCCTCCAATCCCCTCCACCTCACCTCACCTCACCCCACCTCAACCACCACACATGCCACCCTCGCAGTCAACGACCCAAGTACAACCCTCACACCACCCCCCACAGCCCCCTCAACCAGATCCCCCTCAACTCTCACGTACGTACCTGACTAATATACACGCTCTTCGGCTCATAAACGCCCGCAATAGGACTACTCCCCGTAACAGTCCAGCTCAACTCCTCACCCAGCACCTCCGCAAACGACGCGCCGAAATTATCCAGCGCGACGGCCGAGAACATCGATTCCACGAAGGAGCGCGTCGCGTTCGTTGTCGTCATTGTTTCGTCTGAGGTTGATGGACTGGCGCAAGACCAGTCGCGCCAGGTCGGAGTCGCAGTCGCAGAGCCCGCGGCGGCGCCGGCGAGGAGGGTCGAGAGTTTCATGGTGAGCGGAGCGGAGAACAGAATGCGAATGCAGATGCGGTTGGGTTGGGTCCGGTCGGGTTAAGTAGAGAACAGCTGAGCTGAGTTGACAAAGTCTTTCGAGGGTATGTATGTATGTATGTACGCATATCCATCGCTGGAAAGCTGCCGAGCTCGAGCTCGAGCTCTACGGTCTCGTACGTACGCTTCACCTCTACTTCCACTGCCACCCCACTGATCCGTTGTCCGTGCGTCACAAGCGATGCCATCGTCTATCGTCTTCCGGGCTCCCCTTGCATTAGCTTGCAGTAGTACGAAGTATCGGTGGGATCCCTGTATACCCCGGACTTCAACGGCTGGGGGCTGAAACGGTGTGAAAACAAGACGTAGGAACGTGAAGATATCGCAAGTGAGTTTGAGTAAACCTTTGCGGTCATGCTATACACTAAATTCTATATGAATGCTATGCTGTGGACCCGCAGGCTCATCAGATAGGGTATGTGGCAGAAAGAGAGTCAATATCATCAAAATCGTTCCAGATCTGTCGTTCAGCTCCTGTCGCACATTTGTCCCACGCCATTACTGTAGAACGCCTTACCCTATTGTTGGTCATACATCCGCATCCACCCTAGCCCTCAGGGCACCGTGCTCACATTTAAAGCTCTGCTCGTGCATTCGTCCTTACACAATGCATCCCCTCATGCTCTCGTCCTCGCGAAGTACTTCGTTATCCAAGGCCGCAATGCTACTGCGCCCAGATATCGCGGCACCACATCTAGCCGAAACATCCGAAAGGTCACTGGGCATCCAGGTCAACAGATCCATCGCACTCTCATTCGCTTTCTCCAATTCCTGTATCCGTTCTTTGAGCGCGGCACTCTCAGCCTTCATTACGCCCAACACGTCCCACGCCTCGTTGTTGCTTCTCAGCCCGTGACACTTCTGGCAGTCTGGCACAGCAACCATGACGTTTGTGGTCATTGACCGTAGATGTTCGGCTTGCGAGTGTTGTTGGATACTTGGTGTCACGACACGGGAGTGTTTGACGACTGGGGATGGACAGCCGACTGATGTGCCTGGTGAGCGAAGGGCAGCATCGTTGTTGGCGTCGTGGGAGAATATGGAGGCTGCGTTGCTGAGGTCAGTGCTTGCACTGTCGATTGACTCGGTGTACGAGGCGTCTGAGGACCGATTTCTGCGCGGTGGTCTCCGTGTGCCTGTGAATGTCTCTGAAGGGTCGGTTGAGGTATGGTCGGTTATCACGCGGATGCTGCGGAGAGCTGCCTCGTTTGCCTTCAGCTGCTCGTTCTCTGCTTGCAGAGAGTATATGAGTTTCTCCTGCTCTGCTGCTCGGTCTGCCATCTCAAGCAACTGTGCTTTCAAGTGCTCATTCCGTGTCTGTGCAGCTTCGAGCTCGTCTGCTTGGATGTTCTTCTCGGATACTGCTCTACGCATGGCCAACATGCTCTCTCTGTATGCTTGTTGGAACGTCTTCAGTGCAGCCTCAGCATTCTGTTGTAGATTCTTGAACGCAGTCGGAGAATATTCGTCGGGTATCCCATGTGGGAAAAGTGTTTCTCTGATGCTCTGACTTTCGAGGTCCTCCTCGTGCGAGTTTGCCTGTACAAGGGGGGCTTTCCTGAAGAAGCTAAATCTGGACGTGGAATTGTTTGCAGATTGCATGACAGGCCTCTGAGTAGCGACGCTGGTAGTCGGGACAGACTCATGACTTCCTTCTCTACTGCCAGAGAACATTGTTTCCATAACTTCGTCTTCCTCCTGCTCCTTGGTCGGAGAAGCTACCAGGCCGATGGTCACTGGCTCGGAAGAACCCTCGAACCAGCTGGTAATCCTCTCAACCTTCCCAGGTCTTTGTGCCTTTTGTGGTGAGTTCTCTGGATCTTCTATGGTAAACTCGGCTGCATCTCTAGGTGTTGCAGGTCGTCTCGGCGAGGGTGACCTCGAAGTACTGAAGAAGGGCAAGAAGGTGGAGGAGCGTGTCGGGGAGTGCGATGGACTTCTGGGGTAAAGTGGAGGGATGTCTATCGTTGTTCTAGACCGGCTGTGGCCGCGAGATGAAGCCGGAGGTGGTAGACGCGGAATGCTGCTGTCATCCAGGTTCAGCTTTACAGGACTCGGACATGACGGTGTTGATGGAGCCTCCTGCATTCTTTACTAAGACAACAGTCTGTTTGCAAGGTTTCCGGATGGTGTCGACTCAATCGCTCCTGCCCTCCCTTGGTTAGGTAATGCGCTGCGAAACTGGCAGGTGGATCCTCAGAGCACGTCTGTGTTCGAGTCTGTTTCGTATTCAGTTGAGGTAGCCAATCGTGCAGACTGGCGTGATGCTGCTATTGAATGTAAATCTCACTGTGCTTTTGACTTCGTGCCTATTGCTGTCAATCAGTAAGTTCTTTTGACGTACGCCGAGGACGATAGTAAAGGCACGGTGTCATCGAAGTCAAGATGTGTCTGTGCGATACTCATCAGATGAGGTCCTGCCTCAGTATTTCATGTCCATCACCTTGAGAGGGCTGGTCGCGTTCAAAGCATCGTCGTCAGAAGTAGAATGGCAGGCCACAATCTGCTGCAGAACGGGGTCCATCTTGAGTCTAGTGGGCTAGTGTGGCTGGGAGAGCCCTAACTCGGCATTGGTGTGGAGCTTAGAGCAGCGCTTAATCGATACCCGTCATGGGACTCAAGCCTTCGGGAATTTTAGCGGTAGCTGAAAGCGCGACTCGACCAGCCTCTTGTTTTTATTCTTGGAGCCGAGCCTTGTGCTTGCGCTATGATGTATCCATAGTACTGACCATAATCAACAACCAGGGGCGTAAACTGGCATTGGAAAGTAGCGAGTATATTCTGCTTCTCAGGCAGCCAAGGTATATACACTAAAGAAAAGCTATCATCACACGCGTCCTGCCAACGGCAAGACAAGTTAAAGGTTCACAGTATAACCTCAACGCAGGCTGAAAAGTGCCCTCCATACAACGCCGCCGCTATGCCACGCCAAACAGACTGCAACCGAGAAAAGCTGTCCTTATAGCTGCTGGACGTCATCGACCTTCCTGGCAGCAGGTGAGGGCATCTCTCCGGGCATATCGTTCCCCTCCACAGGCGGTGGCGGCGGCGCGCTCTTCTGGCCTTCACCAGAGAAGTACTTGCTGAACTCACCCGGGTCTTCGAAAGGTCTAGGACCCAGTATCCTCACAAGATCATCTCTAACAAGCATCTCTTTCGTCAGTAGCTCTTCCGCGATCTTCTGCACCTCAGCCTTCTTCTCCGTTAACAGGTCTTTACATTGCCTGTATGCCTCATCTACGATCCTCTTAACTTCCTGGTCGATGTTCCTCGCCGTTTCCTCGGAGAACGGCTTGTGCAGTTTCTGCTCGTCGTCCTTGTAGTTCAGGTAGCCAATCTTGCTGGACATGCCCCACTCGGTGACCATGGCCGTAGCCATTCTTGTAACCTTGTTGAAGTCATCCGATGCACCACTTGTGACAGTATCGAACCAGATTTCTTCAGAAACTCGTCCACCAAGTGTCATAGCCATGCGGTCCATAAGCTGCTTCACATTCATGAGGTAGACATCATTACCGCCAGCAGGAAGATACTGAGCATATCCAAGCGCGCCTTGTCCTCGTGGGATGATCGAGACCTTGAGTAGTGGATCAGCATACTTGAAAAACCAGCCGCAAATAGCGTGCCCAGCCTCATGGTAAGCAACCGTCTTTTTCTCCTCTGGGTTGAGAACGACCGACTTCTTCTCAAGACCGCCAATAACTCGCTCAATGGCTTGCTCGAAGTGTGTCATTTCGACGGACTTAGCGTTGGCTCGTGCGGCGATCAAGGCTGCCTCGTTGACGCAGTTGGCGATATCTGCACCTGAGAAGCCTGGTGTCAATGCCCCAAGGCGACCAGTGAGATGGGCCAGGTCTTCGTTGGTTACGATCTTCTTGAGATGTACCATGAAGATCTGCTTTCGGCCATCCATGGTCGGTCTATCGATGGAGATGTGTCGATCAAACCGACCAGGCCGCATAAGAGCCTTATCTAGAACATCAGGCCTGTTTGTGCCAGCAAGCACAACGACCTGCTCAGAGGTGTTGAAACCGTCCATCTCAGTCAGGATTTGATTGAGGGTAGACTCTCGCTCGTCATTGCCACCACCAAAGTTCCCCTTGGCTCGTGACTTACCGATAGCATCAATCTCGTCAATGAAAATAATGCAGGGCGTTGTTTTTCTGGCATTGGCGAACAGATCTCTCACTCTTGAAGGACCAACACCGACGAACATCTCGACGAATTCGGAACCTGAGACAGAAAAGAAGGGCACGCCTGACTCGCCAGCGGTAGCCTTAGCGAGCAGTGTCTTACCAGTACCCGGTGGACCAGAAAGAATAGCACCTCTCGGGATCTTCGCTCCAAGCTGTGAATACCTGCCGGGGTCCTTCAGGAACGACACGAACTCCATGATTTCAACTTTGGCTTCGTCCATACCAGCGACATCAGCAAACTTGACCTTGATGTCAGTCTCGTGGTTGAACTTCTTAGCTCTTGACTTGCCGATACCGAAGATACCACTCTGACCGCCACCGCCAGAAGCCGCTCTCCGCGACATCCAAAACAGAGCACCAATGATCAGGATGGTTGGACCGAAGGACAAGATGGCAGCCGACAGCGGAACTTCGTCGGCGTAGGCCACGGGTATCCTTTCGCTCTGCGGAATGCCAAGCTCCGCGTGGGCATCGTCGAGCTTTCTTTCGAAGCTCTCAACAGAACCAATGGAGAAGTAGTAGTAAAAGTTCTGTCTGGCAGCAGGTGACTCGGGGTAGAGATTTGCCACAGCCTCGCGGTGAAGCTCGACGCGAACCTTGTTGCGGTTGATTACGGTGAGCTTGTCCACGAGACCCTTGTCGAAGAAGGTGGTCCTGAACTCTTGCCATGTGATATCTCGTGATGCTTCACCAGGGAACAGACTGCGGTAGAGGTAGTATGACAGGAAGGCGGTGATGAGGATGGTACCAGTATCAAGCTTAAACTCGAAGACTCTTGGTCCGCCGGTCTTTTGGCCTTCTGAGCGATTCTGTTTTGACTTCTCTCGGCCCGAGTCTCCCTTATTGGACTGCTCGAAGATCTTTGGCTCCTCTTTGCCATCGGTCTTACTGCTCTTGCTCGAAACCTTGCCATCGCCGTATTCTTCCCTGATCTGTTGAGCGGTCATACGAGACATCTTGGTGAAGATGCCGACAAGCTTCACTGTGGTGGCCAGGTCGAGTCGCTTGGTGGGGTTCTTCTGTCGTTCTTCGAGCACTTCTCGCAGCTCGTGGGGGATGCCGCCCTTCTTCATGACATGGACAGCCTCATCAACAGCTTGTGACTGTGACTTAGGCAGGCCGTTCTTGATCATGGTGGCCACCTCGGTTATTGCCTTGGTTTCCCGCTCATTCAAAGCCACAAAGCCCGGAGGCGTTGCGTCCTTTGCGTCCTCGGACGAACTGGACTCAGTCTTCACAGACTCTGCGCCCTTTTGCTCTTCCGTCTGCTTTTGCTGGTCGACATCCTCTTTGGACTCGGGCTTCGTCTGCGAGTCCTTTTCGGTCTTGCTCTCATCCTTGGGGTCTTTCGGTGGTTTCGGGTCACCAGAATTTACTGTTGCATATGTTCTCGACACCGGCGGACGTAGCAGATTCGATGTATACTGTGTTCTGGGTCGCGCTGCGAGCAAAGTTGCCCTCCTTGATGTACATATCGCACACTGATAGGCTGCTCGTGATTGTCGTATCAGATTGGGCCGAAGGAAGCTCGCGGCCATGGTGTTTGTTGCCGCCTGCGCGGTACTAGAACAACGTGTCGAAACTCGCTCAATGTACCTTTGATGTATCGAGAAGAGATGGGAAGGCGACGATGAGAAGGAGGCTAGATCAGTCTACAACAAAAGAACAGAGATATGATTATTCGCCATGCTCCAAGCGTGTCATAGACCGCAGTTCATCGCGCGAGTCACGGTCGTCACGAGTCCCGAAAGAGCTTTGCCACCAGCAAATCTCGCCATACATCTGGCTGACATAAAACCCGAAGCTTAAAGCCGCTCAGGCACAATCAATTAAGAGTATCGACCAACGTTGCATACCATCACATCGAATGGTTTTGCATGCACTATTGTGTTTTATGATAACAGCTTGCCTCACATCAATCTCCTAGCAGCGAACATTCGTGGAACCCTCCCTTCTTCAGCTGCAACCTTCAATCCGTCCGTGAGCTGAGGCCGAAATCGTGGATCTCTGGCGAGCCGTAGTGGCGCAGTCATGCTTACATCGTCGTCCGACTCAAACAGACTCGTCGACTTACCCACTCCAACACTTCGCTCGATAGCATATTCCGGTGCCTGACAGTACGGGCGTGCCCCTCGCTGTGAAGAACCTGTACTATCCTCCACTTGCATGCTCAACGCTGCCATCATTCCCCCAACTGCTTTGACCGTACAGGCGTGTTTTTCGGCATCAACCTTGCTCATGCTAGCAGATCGAAACGAACCTCCGTACTCCCATTTACGTTGCATCTCCACCGCTAGCTCGTCAACTCGTTCACGTCTGCTTTCGATATCGCGCACCTTGATTTCGATCCTTCTCGTAAGGTCGCCGCGTACAATACCACTTCGAGCGTCATCCCGGTTTCTATGCTTATCTGAGATTGACGAAGTTCTTACGGCATGACACACTCGACGCATCCTATCTCGCTCCCCCTCTGTGGGCATTCGAACGTCAAGCCACTCAGGACTATTCATATCGACCAGTGGGAACTTGATACTCGTAGTCTGCTCGGGTTCGGGCTCTCGAAGCTTGTTGCTTTTTGCTGAGGTCCGCTCTAGCCCTGGAGGAGGCCGGACTGCGACTGGCGATTCGGGCCTGGCTCGCATACTGTCCAGTATTTGCTTGATGTCAATGGCGGCATTGTGCTTCTCGCCGGTGGACACGTGCTTGGTGGGTGTAGCATCGAAATCACTGACTGTGCCCTGATAGCTCTGGGACTGGCCAAGGTAAGGCCAGTCGGCTGCGTGTTTGCCAGGCAGGGCAGGTCCGCCGCGCTTGTCGACCGGTTGCAAGTCCCATGACGCTGAATCTATTTCGTGTGCTCGTCCTCTGACAGGTGCAGTCGAGCTGCGGTCGAGCAAAAGATCTTTGAGGTTCCCAGATGCTTTTCGCTGCGCTGACGATCGAGCTTGGCCGGTGATCTGAAGATACCGCATTAGCTCATCTTCGTCTACAACCTCGAGCGGTTCTGGTGTACTAACAGATCTGTCCGCCATTCCTGTAGTAGGCGTGGGCAGCATGTTACCATGCTCGGCAAAGTACTTTTCACGGGCTTGTTGCTTCATTTTGATCTTGGTCGGGGTTACATCATCAGGGCCGAACACAAACAGTCTCTGGCCTCTGACTTGGGATGGTGTTTTTGGCTGGTATGGTGGGGTGTGCCCTGAAGACAACTTCTGCTGCGACTCAGACTGAACATGGGCCTCTGTTGAATCAAAGTGCTGTAGCTGTGGACGAGTGGCTGGACGTGCATCTGGAAGAGGGGTCATGGGAGGCATTTCTGCATCATGGGATGGGTGTTGATTGGCGTAATAGTCGGGCTGCAAGTACCAACCCATAGGTGGCGTGGGTATCATCGGCTGCTGCATGACTGGCTGCGCATGATACGTTGGAGGCAGGTATTGAGGAGGAAGTGCTAGAGCATGAGGTGGGAAGCCGTATCCGTCATCTGGAAACATGGTTCTGGTAGCCATGGATGGCATGTGAGGGTCTCTGTACCTGTAGGGGGTTTGGACAGATCTTTCGAAGTGAGCGTGAATGCCGTGGGTGAGTGATTGTGGGGCGGGGACAGAGGCTGCGCGAGGAGGATCGACGGTCTCTGGCCGAGGTGAAGAGGAGTGGTCAATGTCACTTCCCAGGTCGACGCTGCTTGTGCTTCCTCTCTCCTCCTCTTCGGGTAAAATCAAAGGCTTGAAGGTCTTGCTGCCTTTATTGCGGTTGGAGAAAGCATTCCTGGTGAAGGCGCTGAGCGAGATTTGGGCCGGTCTAGGGACATTCTGCTCGTCTTCGTCTTGGTTGGCTTGTTGTCGGGCAGAAGCGGCTTTGGCGGCGTGGTACTCTGCTGCGCGGGCTCTAGCGCCGAGCATGTTACCAGCTATCTTGAGCAGAGTCAGTCTGTGTTTCTGCTGTTACCTTGATGATGCGAAGTACTTGCCTGTATTGGTGGTGATGAGGCGGTAGGAGGGCGTGATGGATATGCGATGGACTCAGGTATATTCTCCGCATGCCTGTAGTACGGGACATTTGCGAAAGGGTACGGTGGGATGAAAGGTGATATAAAGGCTGGCGGCATGGCAGTGGTGATGTCGTGCTGTAGGACCTGTCTTCTTGGACCTGCGCGCTTCATGAGACACTTCACTCGAACAAACCTTGCTGCATGCACTCACGTCGGTTTCTTCGTCTCATCTGTCCGCGATCTTCCATCAGCCGTTCAGACAAGACAACTTGCTGCAGGAGTGGGCATTGACCAAAAGTAAAAAGTGATTTAGTGAAGTACATCATAATTCTGCAAAGTTCTTCACTGGAAAGGCAAGTGCGACCAACATTGGATGCCTGCCTCCTCTTCTTTGCACTACCTGTTGGCAGACATTCTAATCAGCCATGTCTCATTGGGTTAACATGTTCAGTGTGATGAGCAGCAGTCTTGTTCCCCTGTTGTCCCATCCCCTTGACCTCACTAATCTCATCACCACGCTGTCCGCCTTGTTCAGCCATGCTAGCATCCCGACTAGGATATCCCATGATGTTGGCACCCTTCTCGATGTGGTTCTGTCCACCAAAGAGTGTATCCATCTCTTCCAGCTTGACTTGCTTTGTCTCTGGCACGATGAAGTAAACAAACAAGGCGAGCAATATGTTGATACCTGCGAACATGTAGAACGCGTAGAAGCCACACTTTTTCAGAAAGAGCGGGAAGAACTGATTGACAATGCAGTTCGCCACGTTCTGCATCTGTGCACACATGCCCACAGCCTGTGCCCGGACGTTCGTGGAGAAGATTTCCGAGGTCCAAATCCAGATTGTGGCTCCCCACGATGGTTTGTCTGGCAACAATGTTAGTCTGTTGGTCTGACTGGCAAGACGCTCTATACTCACAGAAGAAGATGAACAAGAAGAGCAAAAACACAATAGCGATGCTCACTGGCTGCGACTTGGCACCGGAGGCCGACGTTGGTGTTTGCGTCTCGACACTCGCGCAGATAAGCATGCATAGGCCCATGCCGACGCCACCAACGATTAGAAGGAACTTCCTCCCGAACCGGTCGACTGTCCAGACTGCGTTGAGCGTGAAGATAATGCCACATGTCGCGTTGAGAGCATTGATCAACATGATCTTCTGAGGATCCAGGAACACCTTCTGGTAGATCTTCGTTGAGTATGAATTGAGCGAACCTTGACCGGTGATCTGCTGACCAGCGTTGAGCACGAACGCAATCATGAGCCGCTTGCGGACCGACGGGTCTTTCCACAAGGCAGAATAGGAACTTGAGATCTCCTTTTCGAACTCCAAAGCCTCCCGGATCTCCATAAGCTCCGCATCAACCTCCTCATCCGTGTCTCGGACGCGTCTCAGAGCATTGCGAGCTTTTTCGATGTCTCCATTCTTTTTGAGATACCACCGTGGAGTTCCGGGCATGAAAGGAAGAAGGGCAAGGATGATAGTAGGAACCAGGATCTGGAAGATAACTGTCATCTTCCAGTCCCATTCACCAAGGGCTTCTATGTGTTTCGAACAGGCATAAGCCACCCAAAAGCAGATGAAGCTCCCCACACTGTAGAACAGCTGCCAGAAGGACATGATCTTCCCACGAATGTGTGATGGTGCGAGCTCGCCGATATAGATCGGACCGGATACTGCAACATTTATTAGAACAACTCAATCTTCAACAGCGTCCAGCAACTCACCTAGAGCAATGCCTTGTCCGAAACCGATGATGATCCTTCCGGCCATGAAGGTACCGATACTGCCGCGGGGACTGAAGGTTTGCACGAATGTCGCAATGATAACCAGGACACAACCAGTACCCATACCGACCTTGCGACCGAAGTAGTCGGCAATGGGACCTCCGAAAAAGAAACCACCAATAATGGCGCCCACGGTGTATACGGAGTTAATCAGACCGATCATATTAGGAGTAGGGTTATTGAAGTATGCGACCCAGTTCTTCGAGCCTTGAACTGAGTTGTACACTGACGCATCGTACCCGTACAGCACCATGCATGCTGCTGCGACAAGGGAGATGTACCTGGAAATGAACGTGTCAGCAATGTCGATACTCCGGAGGGAGCCACTCACCAGTTGTAGACTCTCGTTTGGGTCGGCATCTTGAAAGGTGCTCAAGGTGACCAATATGTGAATGTCTGCGAGGAAATGAGAAGGAAGAAGGCCTCAAGACAATGAGCGAAGCTCCTCTATATCAATAGCCTTGCCGCCACTGTGTCTGTGCCACATGGCTTGAAGCACGAGGTCCATGTTGCAAACCTGGAGTCAAGCTTTGGAGATGACCCCGGACATGATCAGTGGAGCCCAGACTCGCCGGAGGGGAGCTATACCTTGCTTCCTGGGCTTGTCTGCGCTGTAGTATGCATGGCCGGCAGTTCGGCAGCTGGAAAGATTACGAGACTTAATCTGGCTGCATGGCTGATTGGCAGACATGCAATGGAAGTCTGCAAGCGAAGGGCACCATCTCGGTTGCCGGTCTAAAGAGGGGCGAAAAGGAGCGGAGAGCCGGAGACTGCCAGCTAACGCATGGCTTCAAGACGCGCCTGTGACGCGGTGACCCGACAAGCATGCTCAACCGCCGTGCGTTCTCACCTGTCATTGACGCGAACTCCTGTATATATCCAAGCGCAATCTTCGCAGCCATTCACAAGATCAAACAGCTGCTTGAAATACGATACGGACAATGACGCTCCGAAGACGAGGTGACGTCCCAGAGCTAGACACACAAGATTTCGTGTGGCTAGCCTTGGCCACTCTTGTGATGGTAAATTCGGCTAAGCATCTCTTGGTACCCCGGCGATCCAAGCTCAAGTGGGCCAAGCTTCCGAGCGGCGTCCTCTTGCCCCGTGATGCAACCGGACCACTGTCCGTGAGCTGAGGAGGAAGGGTCCATACCCTTGGGGTAAGCAGAGTGGCAAACGCGGTCCCCTACCCCAGGTTCAAGACTTGGGGATCCTCTTACGGAGATATGGCCGCTATGTGCAGCAAGTGTTGTGACTGTCACGCCCCTTTCAACTCGACATGCACCATCAGCTGCTGACCTGAAAGTCGTGGATACAACTTGTTCGCACTATGGCTTACTGACCGCTAGCTTGGGAACGACATCAATTTCACCTTGACTGCACAACACTGGTCCCCAACTGCAGGTGCGGCCCGCTTAGCGAACGTTTTCCAAACCTCTTCCCTGCAGCAGGGTGAGGCACACGCTCGCTCACCCCATCACCACGAACGTTACATTCGAGACGAACAGGCATGTCCCTCCACCAAGCTGAGAAGTGCACATGAATGAGCGCTCCAAGCGCTTGTCTAATCAGCCATAGTTTGGCTACCCCAACCCGGACAGCTCGACTATGCTGTGTTCCTCCAAGGAGATTGCCTGCACGATGCTCCCCAGTTAGGGTGGGCCGCCCCCGAGATCGACATAACCAGGCTCATACATGCAAAGCCCACTACGGTAATTGACACACCGTCACGTCCTGGAGTTCTGCTCTGGTAGAAGTTCTCAGCCAATAAGGGTATATCCCAAGTCCAAACTTCCCCAGAGCAAAATTTCAGCTCGTGATGGTAAACGAAGTCTTGCATACTCGACAAAACCCGGGCGCCCCTAAGGTAGCACATCGGTGTGCAACAAAGGCAACTCAGAATCTGCGCGAGCATCCGGTGGGGTCGCCAGCCCGGTCGGTTCATCAAATTTCTTTTATCAGATGCAGAGCCGCCAGTGGTCCCGCACTGTCGCTGCACAGAGACGTCGCTATGCCGGTGCTGTCTGGTCTCGCAACTCCTGATACTCTCCATCATTGCTTCCTGACTTCGAGGTAAACATGACTGTGCTTGTGAAGATTCTCTATGTACGCGGTACTTCATTGGTCAGAAACGACACCCACGTCGCCTTCACCTGCGCAGCTCCTGCTCCCAGCACGTGAATGTACCAGTTGAGGGTGAAACATGCATGTGCAAGAGCCGTCGACCATTGATGCCGACACACTGATTGGATGCTATAATCTAGGTCTCGAAATCACGCCATCTCACATCCGACTCCCACCCAGCGGGCCCCCGAAACTCGTCGGGCGACCATCGTCAACAAATCCATCATCATCATGTTCAACAGCAGGATTCGGCACACTCTCATAACCACTACCGCCATACGGCTGCGGCACTCCTAACCCACCATATCCACCTCCTAGCCCCGGCACACCACCCTGCACCCTCGCATCCTCAAAACTATACCCCGTATCCCTCCCCCCATCAACATCAAGCCTCGAATCGAACGCCTCCTCATCCTCCTTATAGCCCATCCCACCCCCGTTCCGCGGACACGAAACATCCCGCTTCCCCACATCCCTAGCTTTACCCGCTCCAGCCCCAGCCCCAGCAAACGTCTCATCCGGCGCGATCCCCGTCCGTCTATACTCCATCAACACCTTAAAACTGAAAAACGCAGTCGCCACAAAACACAGCATGAGTACAACACTAAACACGATATCCGCCTCGCTGATCTTGCATTTCCTCGCGGACCCATGCGCGAAGTTGTCGCACCCACTTGAGTTTGCTTTGTCGTCCGTGCTGGGACCGGAGCCTTTGCCCTTCCCACTCGTCACGTAGCTGGCCAGTGCGACCCAGGCGGCGAACCAGAACAGACACAGGAGCGAGTCGACGATACAGTGGGCGTGCGGGTTCGAGAAACGGGCTGTGCGGGACCACATCGGGGTTAGGGATTGGTAGATGAGGAGGGGGACTGTGAGGAAGCACTATCACGGAAACAACGTGTCAGCGATCGTTCTCTTGATACGTCCCGTATGCTGGCATGCGCGGCCGGCAAACACCAAGTAGTCTCTGACCTCTCCCTAACACCCCAGGATTCGGAGGCGGAGTGGAATAACAAGGCATACTCACCAGCCCAACGACCCAACCGAGCCTCCCATCAACAGGCCCCTTCTGCGTCAGCGCCGCAAGCGACAAGCACCACGTTATGAACAACACGGCCGCGGCGCCGATGTAGATCCACCGTTTCAGGCGGCCGAGCCGGTCTTGTTCGATGCGCATTGTGGGCGGATCGTTCTTTCAGTCGTAGGCTGCGCTGCGTAAATCGATCGATCGAGCGCCTGAGTGTACAGGCAGCGGAGCGGAGCGGATAAACAGAATGCAAGATGCTGTTGTCACAGAAGGAATCCAAGTGAAGTGTTGTAGACTGCTTCCTTTCTTCACGCTCTTTTCGTGCGTAGGTCGACGGTCGAGCTGGACGGAGTGACAGCCTTGCTTGGAATGGCTGGAGGGAGTAATGCTTGGACTCGTGTATGCGAGCTCGCGGAGGGCTGGCGCAGGCTGGTTTGAGGAGGCAGTCGGTGTTACAGGCTGCGGTGCGGCTGTGTTCGCGACTACAGTAGTCTGGGCTGGAGTGGACTCAGTAAGTGAACGCCGCAGACTCTGGGCGGGCGGTGCAGAATATGTCTGATCTGGGGTGGTCCCCTCGGCGATTCAGCGCAGAAAGCACGTCAATTGGAGCGTCGTCGCGTAT